>Ga0209467_1000115_pt1 | contig 145614 bp, 120 predicted proteins | sample Higcelwee11metaG_FD_187175 | JGI IMG/M metagenome (GOLD analysis project Ga0209467, IMG submission 187175) | Freshwater pond sediment microbial communities from the University of Edinburgh, under environmental carbon perturbations - High... | ecosystem: Environmental > Aquatic > Freshwater >...
CCCGAAGTTTAAGAGTTTGGCGAGTTCTTTGTTTATAATCCCGAAAGTTGTCTCTCCGGAAACAACCTGTCTATCGATCCCTGCGGTGTATAGTTCTACGGTCAGATGCTGAAGATTACCTACTGAGTCCGAGAATATAAAAACCTGCCTGTTATCCCTGAGTTTTTCTCTTATAAGATCCAAAGGCAGAGGTCTAAACTCCTGATCGTATTTTTTTGTTGATGACAGAATATAATTATATTCCGACAGATCGTTATCAGCTCCTTTAAGCAGACCTGTATTTTCCGTTGTATAATTGCCTAGGTATATGGTTTTCTGAGACGCATCTCTAATTTCCACTATAGAAGAACCCGGAATTGATCCTGAAGAAAAGAATTTTATATTCACAAGACCTTTAAAATTGTAACCCTTCCCCATAGGTGTTATTCTTATCACCCTTTCGTTCAGATTATCGATATCCCTTCTGGTAAAATCCGCCGAATCGCTTCCTGCGGTAACAAGATTTGGATTATTGAGCTCTTTCATCCACTTTATTCGTGCGATCTTGAAGGAAATATCAGAAGTGAAAAGCTTTGCTCCCGGATTTGAGTTCATTATCTGCGGGATCACTTTTACATGGTTGTCGCGCGCATTAGACATCACGACTATATCTATATCGCTGCCGTCATATTCCGCTTCCGGGTCAATAAGTATTTTCACTCCCGTGACATCAACCAGCGTTGAACACCGGCCGTTCCCGTTCTTCAGCTTTGTGATCTTCATGTAATTGCCGGTTTCGGACAGTTCAATGTGATTTCTGATCTTATCAAGCCTGTCAGCGATCATTTTCCTTATATCGCCTTCGTATTCAACGAATTCAATATCGAAAGACATTGTTCCGAGCTTTGCCTGATTCTGAAAATATGGTTCGACCGCTTTCGAGAGTTCCCTGTTCCCGTTGCAGAAAATCAGATACTTACCGGTAATTTTTTCAAAGATCAGATATTTTACAGAGAAATTTTCGTTGAGAAGAGAATTTTGTAGCTTGTACTGGGTCAGAGCGGTATCTATTTTTTCCCTGACGAATATATAATTCTGATAAAAACTGTTAAGATAGCTTATTGCTTTTCCGTCTTCCGGAATAACAACAATATCGAAATTATCGTAAACATACTCTTTTATCTCGTTGAAAACTTTCAGCAGATTCTTGTAGAATTTGCCGTAGTTAGTGTCCGGTTCGGAGATGAAATTGGCTATATATCCCGTTCCCGGTTTGAAATACACATCAAGTATCCTCTCTGAAATTGAAAGTGTCGCGGGTTTACTCTCGAATATAATTTTATTGAAAATAGTTTCGTTTATTTTGATGTAATCCTGTATTATATCTTTTATTTCCTGAGGGCTTTTACCTGTTTTTCTGACATTGTATACCCTCTCTGCAGGAATTTTCTTTTCGGCAGTTTCTTTAACATGATCGGCAGCTTTTTCTGATTCGTTTAAGAATTCTTTCCTCACAGCTTTTTCAACGTGAGCTCTTAGCTTGATCTTTAAATTTCCGAGCTGCTTTTCTTTGATTTCTTTCAGTTCAACTATGTCTTTTTTTACATTATCGGTTAATTCCTGACCTTTAAGGTTAAATATATCATTCAGACATTCGATATCTTTGTACAAACTCAGTATTTCGCTGATCCCGTCATAATTAGCTGCATAATCAAAACATTCATCGCTTGTGTAACCTTCTTCATAAGAAAGAATATTTTCTTTTGAATCGTCCAAAACTTTTTTTGCGCTTTCAAGAAGCGACTGATTCATTTCTTTAATCTCATCCGGCATGCCGTTAAAATCCAGAGAATTCATATAGGTTATTGTTTTGTTGCTTTTCTTTATCTTTTCAATACTTTCCGTATTGATCCTGATACCGGATGTAAGGTTTTTAATTATTTCTTTCATTATGTCTCCCATTTTTTATTTATACCGGATATTCAATATATGATTTATGAATAATAAAATCAAGCGACTACTATAATTCTTTTCTTAAATATTGGATTTGCCTCTAAGATTCAATTGACTTATATTTAGCAACTATGACTGACTTAAACGAAAAGTATATGTCTGCTGCTCTCAGAGAGGCGGTAAAAGGTGCCGGACATGTTAGTCCGAATCCTCTTGTCGGGGCAGTAATAGTGAAGAAAGATAAAATAATCGGAAAAGGTTATCACAAGCTCTATGGTCAGGCTCATGCGGAGGTGAACGCTATAACATCATGTTCCGAAAGTCCTGCGGGAAGCGATCTTTATGTTACTCTTGAACCATGCTCGCATCACGGAAAAACCCCTCCCTGCACAGACATGATCATAAAACATAAGTTCAAAAGAGTTTTTATCGGAACGGTCGACCCTTCTCCGCACTCAGCCGGAAAGGGGATCGAAACATTGAAAAATGCTGGGATTGATGTTATTACGGGCATTTGTGAAGAAAAATGCAGGATACTGAATTCCACTTTTTTCCACTACCTGAAGCACGGTACGCCTCTGATTATTATAAAGGCTGCGATATCGCTCGACGCATCTCTTGCCACAGACAGCGGTGATTCAAAGTGGATAACGAACGAAAAAAGCCGTAAGTTCGCTCACAAATTGAGAAATTTTTACGACGCTGTGCTTGTGGGTAAAAACACTGTGCTTAAAGATGACCCGGAACTTACAGTCAGATATAAAGGGGGCAGAAATCCCGTCAGAATAGTCGCTGAAAAAGATCTCAGCTTACCTTTAAACAGAAAAATATTTGACGGTTCCGCAGCATTAATGATCATAACATCCGAAAACATTTCCGCAACCGGGGAAACATTTTACAATGATAAAGGTATAAGCTTGGTTAAGGTTTCTGAAAAAGCCGGTTTCCTTGACCTTGAAAAAGCTTTTAAAATCATCGGAACTAAAGGGATCAGATCAATAATGGTTGAAGGCGGTGGCACCATACATAACTACCTTCTAAAAAACAGACTGGCTCACAGGATCAACCTGTTTATAGCTCCAAAGCTGATAGGAAGCGGAAGAAAATTCTATTATAATTCCGGAGTTGAAAAAATTAACAAATGCATTGACCTTGATATCATCTCAATTAAAGATATGGACCGCGATATATATATTGACGCATTTATAAGGTATTCCGATTGAAACTTTCTAAAGAAATAAAATTACTTCTTGCGGCAGATTTTATTACGATAAATATATCGACCCTTATCCTGTTTATAATAAAATTTAAGGCTGGGTTATTTATATCCTATACTGAGCACTCTTATTATGAGCTTCTTATAATCGGCCCGGTACTTTATTTATTCTGGCTGGCCGTTTTTCATATCAAAGATCTTTATAAATCTTTTTACTTCAGAAGCGCGATAGAGATCGCGATCAGCAGCGTTTCCGGAATATCTCTCGGGATCGTAATACTTTACATACTGACAAATCTGAATTTTAAGGAACTGACGGGAAAAGGACTGCTTATATACTGCTCTATAATGCTTGTTTTTGTTACATCGGGAAGAGTATTATTCAAGATCACGCTCAACCATTTTCTAAAAAAAGGGATCGGGCTAAGAAATGCGCTTATAATAGGATATAACAAATCGGCAAAAAAAATAATAAGGGAATATCTAAAAGGAAGGCTTCTGGGATTGAATATTCTCGGATTCATTGATGACGGAAAAAACAATCCTGATTATCAGGGTTTTAAAACTTTGGGCGACCTTGACATTTTTGAAAAGATAATAAGAGACAACAAAGTCAGGGAGATAATTATTTCCGTTGAGGTAAAAGATCCTTTTCTTATAAATACGATAATCCTTAAGTCCAAAGACCATAATGTGTTTTATAAAGTCGTTCCGTCACTTGAAGACATAATAAGCGGAAATGTCAGGACATTCGAGCTTTTCGGCTATAAGCTGCTTGAACTGTTTCCGGACATTCTTTCACCTTTCCAGAGAGCCTTAAAAAGATTATTCGATATAATAGTATCGCTTATTCTTCTCATATTAACTTTGCCGATAATGGCCGCTTCTGCACTTATCATTAAATTAGATTCAAAGGGCGGTATCATTTACACACAGGACAGGGTCGGTAAAGATTTTAAGGAATTCACGATCTATAAATTCAGATCAATGCGTATGGACGCTGAATCCAAGACCGGGGCGGTCTGGGCGGTAAAAGGCGATCCGAGGATCACCAGGTTCGGAAATTTTATGAGGAAAACAAGGATCGATGAACTTCCTCAGCTGATAAACGTGCTCATCGGGAACATGAGCTTTGTGGGACCCAGACCCGAACGAAAAGTATTCGTGGATAAATTTATTGAGACGATACCATATTACTATAAACGCCTGAATGTAAAACCCGGTCTTACCGGATGGGCTCAGGTCAAACATAAATACGATGAAACTTTTGATGATGTAAAAGAAAAATTAAAATACGACCTCTATTATATTGAGAATATTTCACTGAAACTCGATTTCATTATACTGTTTTACACAGCTAAAGTAGTTATAAATTTTAAAGGACATTAATCCGGAGCCTATTATATGAAGAAAATCACCGCCGCTGCAGTAATAATATTAGCTTTCAGTCTTTTCAGTCAGAGCGAAGACCTTATGAAGATGTATCAGAAACTGACAGGCAAAGATCTCACTAAGGAGATCGAAACTTTAAAGACAAAGAACCCGCCGACAAGTATTGATAGCGAAACTGCTGAAACTGATACACTCGGAACTGAGCCGGTGGAGATCAGTCCGCAGGAAACCGTGGCAGATTCCACGGTTATAAAAACATATTTTGAAAAATATGTATCCGGCGAAGTGATCGACCCTTACAAAACTGAACTTAAACAGTACAGGATAGATTTTTCTGCCGTTAAAACGAATTTGAACTATAATAAACAGGTCCCTGACGGATACATTGTAAATTCCGGAGACATTTTTGTCATAGATATCTGGGGGGCTATGGAGAAAAGTTACAGCCTGGAAGTCACTAATGAAAATTATATAATTGTTCCTCAGATAGGAAAAGTCGATATTTACGGAATGAACTATAAAGATGCGAAGAGCACTATAGCGTCAAAGCTCTCGAACATAAACGGTATAAAATTCAGCGTAAGGCTTGGAGAAGTAAAACCTATAACGGTATTCGTCGTGGGTAATGTAAACAAACCCGGCGTTTACAATGTCTCGCCTTTTACAAGTATAATAGAAGTCCTTGCCCTTGCAGGAGGTGTCACTCCTGAAGGAAGCTTAAGAAATATCGGACTTATCTCTGATAAAAGCGGATCGCGCTATATCGACCTTTATTCGCTGCTTTTCTTCGGTAGAAATCCGGTATCAGTGCTGGAATCAAATATGACCCTTTTCGTTCCTCTGATCGGGAAACAGGTTGCAGTATCAGGTAATGTTAAACGGGAAGGTATTTTCGAGTGTCTGAACAATGAGAACCTGTCGGATGTTCTCAAGATCGCCGGCCTTACTCCATTCTCAGATACGGAAAGAATAGAGGTAGAAAGATTGAACGGGCAAGGGAGAAGCGAAGCGGTTTCGGCATCAATGAAAGAAGATCCGAAGATCCTTGACGGCGACATCGTCAGGATCTTTTCAACCCTTGTCTTCAACTCCAGATATGTTTATCTGAAAGGCAATTTCAGGCACAATAAAAAAATACAGCATAATGATGGAATGAAACTTGGTGATGTGCTTACCGACAAAGAGATCCTAAATGAGAATACCGACCTGAATTACGCGAATATAATCAGAAAGAACGGCCTGGGGAACAGGGATCTGCTCATAAACTTTTCTCCTTCGGGCGTTATAGAAAAAAAGGGGGATGAAAATATTGTTCTGTTCCCCCGTGACACTGTTGAGATATTCAGCCTTGATTCTGTAACTTTCTTCCCGTCCGTTGAGATCTCCGGCGAGATCAAGAAACCGGGAGTCTATAAATTTACAAACGATATGAATGTAGCCAATCTTCTTTCCTATTCAGGAGGACTTACCAACCTTGGAGATAAAAGCAATATTATAGTTATCAGAAATAATGCTGAAAAAGGTTTCGAATACGCGTCAAATGTTCCGGACACTTTCGCATTAAAAGATGACGACAAAGTACATGTCTTTGATTTTTCAGCAAAAAATCCCGTACAGAATGTCGGCGTCTGGGGCCATATCAAAAAACAGGGCAATTACATTCATTCGACAGGAATGAGCGCATATGATCTTATCAGCCTCGCTGGAGGTTTCAAAAATGATGCCCTCACTGACTCAGTCGAGGTCGTTTCCGGTATAAACAAAAATAACAAAACGCTCAAGACCTCGTGGTACTCCTCAAACGAACTGGATAATGTTATGCTCGAGCCAAACGACATCGTGTTTGTCAGAAGGATAAAGGATTATGCGAAAGTAAATTATGTTAAAATAATCGGTGAAATCCAGTTTCCCGGAATGTACGCGCTTCGCGAAAATGAAGAACTTGCAGATCTTCTTCTAAGGTGCGGCGGCTTCACCAAGAACGCCCAGATAAAATCAACACAGATATTCAGGGATGAGATCAAGAAAAAGCAGTCCAGCAAGATCAAAGAATTAAGGGATGAGCTGAATAACAAGCTTCAGGTTCAGATGATCCTGTCAGGAGATAAAGATCTTGCAGGGGCTTTAAATATCGCGAAATTCGATTCGATAGAGGCATCCGGCAGGGTGATTTTGGATATCGACGACAAGGGAAACCATGAAGATTTTTTCTTTCAGGATAAAGATTCAATATATGTTCCCCCTGTTTCAAGAACGATACTTGTAATGGGTGAAGTCTATCAGCAGACAGCAATTACCTTCAATTCAAAACACACTAAAGTTGAGTATTATCTGAATAAGGTCGGAGGCATCACAAGCGCAGCAGACGAGGACAATATTTATGTGATCAAATCCAACGGAGAGCTTGTTAAAGAAAAAGGATGGTTCGACGACATAATGTCTCATAATCTTGAGCCTGGAGACATGGTTTATGTTCCTTATAATTACGACAGAATAGATTTCCTTCAGTTAACCAAGGATGTTACTACTATCTTATATCAGCTCAGCCTATCCGCCGCAACCGTTTATCAGCTGACTAAATAGAGCAGGTTAATGAAATCTTTCGACCGCATCCTCGAGCAGTATTATGACAGCCTGCTTTTCGACAAAGGCTTAAGCAGACTTACACTTGAATCCTACGGAAATGATCTGAGAAGATATTTTGATTTTCTTGAACATAAGGGAATAAATTCGCCTGACGATATAAAACCGGAACACATTAGAGAATTTATCACAGTCCTGAGAGACATAGGTCTGATGATATCGTCCGTGATAAGAAACCTTTCTTCGATAAAGAATTTCCACAAATTCGTAGTTAATGAAGATATAAGCTCCAATAACCCTTCACTGCATATTGATACGCCAAAGGAGCCTCATACTTATCCGGCTGTAATGACCGTTGATGAAATCGAGAAATTATTTTCAATTCCGGACCCGGGAACTGATCTTGGCAAACGGGACAGGGCAATGCTTGAAATGATGTACGCATGCGGACTTAGGATTTCAGAACTTCTGACGCTCGAGTACAATTCGGTAATATTTCCCGAAGGTATAATCAGAGTTATAGGAAAGAGAAATAAGGAAAGGATAGTTCCTATCGGCACCAGCGCGCTGAACAGCCTCAGAAAATATCTGAGTGAAGTCAGGCCCGGTCTCGCTTCAAAAGGTAAAACGAGATCTGTTCTTTTTCTTAATTCCAGAGGAAATAAAATGTCAAGAATGGGATTCTGGAAGATAGTCAGAAAATATGTACAGTTGGCAAATCTGTCTATAGATATTCACCCCCATACCTTCAGACACTCTTTCGCCACACATCTTCTTGAAGGGGGAGCTGACCTCAGATCTGTTCAGGAGATGCTCGGACACGCTGATATTACTACGACTCAGATCTATACACATATAGACAGGGAGCATTTAAAGCAGGTTTACAGGCAATATCACCCGAGAGGATGATATTTCATCTTTTATGCTCTTGTGATTTATATTCATAAATATTATATTTGGTAGTCTATATGATAAGGTAGGAAAAATGCCCAAACTCGAATTATTCATAGCGCTTAGATACCTTCAGAGCAAGAGAAAAACAGCTTTTATTTCAACCATCACCTATATTTCATTTCTGGGGATAACGCTTGGAGTCGCGGTGCTGGTTATTGTGCTGTCTGTTATGAACGGGTTCGAAAGCGAAGTAAGAACAAGGTTCATCTCGAACGATTCACATATAAGGATCAGGTCATTTAACGACCGCCCCTTTACCTATGATGACGACCTGAAGAACATGCTGCTTTCTGATTCACTTATAATAGGGCATTCGCCTTTCATAGAATCATACGGAATGATAAAAGGTGACTATACGGAAGGGTCGCTGGTCAGAGGTATAGACGAAAGCACAATTTCATCGATATCTCTGCTCAAAGGCCAGATAGTATCTGGAAAGCTCGATTTCATCAATACGGAATCAGGATTACCCGGAATAATTTTGGGTAAAGGAATGGCAGATAAGACAGCTTCTATAATCGGAAGCGAGCTGTTCATTATTTCCCCTGCCATAAGCAATACTCTTTCCCAGCCGCCTGTAATGAGATTTGAAGTCACAGGCATATTTGAAACCGGTCTTGCAGAAATTGACGGAAGCCTGTCTTATATATCGATAGACGCTGCTCAGAAATTGTTCAAAATGCCCGGCAGGATCAACGGAGTCTATGTAAATCTTTCTTCAATAAGCCATACCGACAGAGTAAAAGAAGTGCTGAATTCCGAGCTCGAATATCCGAAGAATGCGATCTCATGGAAAGACATGCATAAAAATCTTTACGCGTGGATGGAGATAGAAAAAATGATGATGGGAACCATTTTGAGCTTGATAATAATAATCGCTGCATTCAATATACTTTCCAGCCTGATAATGATCGTCATGGAAAAAAAGCAGGAGGTAGGAATACTTATGGCGATGGGATGCTCAAGATCCGTAATCATGCGTATTTTTATGATACAGGGAATGATAATCGGTGTTATAGGCACCGTTTTGGGACTGATAATCGGAACGATCGTCTGTTTTATACAACTTAAGTACCAGCTAGTTTCACTTCCCGGCGACATATATTTTATAAACGCCATGCCTATAAGAATGGATCACAATGACTTTCTTATTATTGGAACAGTTTCGCTGATACTTACATTCCTTTCAACAATATATCCTTCGATGCAGGCAAGCAGAATGCTCCCTGCGCAGATAATTAGAGATGAATAAATATAAAGAGAGAAAAATGCTGGTAAATGTTATACAATTATATAAGCAGTACAGGATCGGCAAAAAGGATATCCCTGTTCTTAAGGGCATAGATTTTTCTGTTGAAGAGGGTGAAATTGTAGCGGTTATGGGAAAGAGCGGAGCCGGTAAATCCACGCTTCTGAACCTTATCGGAACATTGGATAAACCTGACAGCGGAATAATTAAATTCAACGGCGAGAACATCCTTGATTTCGACGATAAAAAACTGGCTGATTTCCGGAACAAAAACCTCGGGTTTGTATTTCAGTTCCACTATCTGCTTCCGGAATTTACCGCGATCGAGAATATAATGCTGCCGGGACTTATTAAAGGTGATGAAAAAAAGGACCTTCTAAAAAGAGCAGATGAGCTTCTTGAGATAATCGGGCTTTCCGACAGAAGAACGCATAAAAGCGCAGAGCTGTCCGGGGGTGAACAGCAGAGAATCGCATTTGCGAGGTCGCTCATCAACAAACCTTCGCTGATACTGGCTGATGAGCCCTCAGGAAATCTTGATAATGTTTCATCCGAAAAGCTTCATGATATAATGTGGAGCCTTGCGAGAGAAAACAGAACTGCTTTTATTGTTGTGACACATGATAAAAACCTTGCCGATAAAGCTGACAGGACCGTAAACATAATTGACGGAGTCATCTGATATGAAATGCGACAAATGTGGATCGCCGAACGTGGTAACGAAAATAGTGATACAGGGAGAAAAAAACGCTGAAGAGCTCAACCTATGTCCGAACTGCTTAAAGTCATTCGTAAATGACCATCCAGAGATAAAACAGGGCCCGATGGGAAGATCTTTGAATGAATTTCTTCTCGGAACCCTTAACCTGTTAAACTCAGGTATAAGTCTGAAGAATGAGAAAAGCTCAGACAGCATCACCTCAGTAAAAAACTGCCCTGTCTGCTCTACAACATCAGTAAAAGTTCAAAAAGAAGGTATGACAGGTTGTCCCAACTGCTACTCCTTCTTTAAAAATGAGATAAATGAATTCATTTATAAAAATATTGGAATATCTCAGGCGGTAATCGTGCCGGAAACAAGAACAGAGGAGCAGATCATATCCGATCTGAATAAAAAACTTGCCGACGCACTGAAAACTGAAAACTATGAGATGGCCGCCGCGATCAGGGATAAAATAAAATCTGTCAGAAAAATTAAACGGGAGGAAAAAAAATGAGAATCTATATAATTTTAACGATCGCATTCTCGCTGTTCGCTTTCGGCGGCACAAAAGCTCCTGACGCTGATCCGACAGCATTCTGGCAGCAGTCTGAATCTCTGGGCATTCAGCTCGGTGTCAGGGACAAGAACGCTTTAGCAGAAAGTTATACAGCCGTGTTTTCGGCGGAAAATAAAGAATTCGGCATAGTCTATGAGGCGAAAATTAAAGTCGCTAAAGATGATTGGGGATTCGTGTTATTTCCTCAGGATTTTCCTCCGGGCGTAAAGGACGGCAATTACATATGGAGCTGCACAGTAAACGGCAAAAAAGTCTCATCAGGAAACTTTAAGTTTACTGATTCACAAAGAACTTTAACGATGCCGAAGAAGTAAACTATGAGACTCGGAATTCTAACAGCCACTATTTCTGAATGCGATTTCTTTCCGAATATCTCTGAGCTGAAGATCATTGGCGAGAAAAAAGGGCATAAAGTTGACTTATTCAAGAATGGAGAATTCAATCTTTTTATTGATAGCGGCGGAACCGAGCTCAGATACAATGGCAAAGTGTTCAATCCGGATGATTATGACATAATTCTAAATCGCCTCTCTGTTAGGGAAAAAAGCAACGCGGAATATTATGCGGTCGAAGAATTTTTGAAAAAGAGTGTGCCTGTTGTCAACTCGCCTGACGCGATAATGAAGGCAAGAAATAAGCTGCTTTCACTTCAGATAATGTCTGGACTCGGCATAAAAATAACAAGGTCCGCGATCATAAGGCGGCCTGAAGATGTCGATAATGTTTTGAAAGAATTTTCATTCCCCCTTATAATCAAGAACATATTCGGATCTCTCGGCAGTTCTACGCTGCTTGCTTATGATGTCAAGCAGCTTGTCTCCATGACAGATTACATCTGGAATGTTAACAGAAACGAGATCTTTCTTATACAGGACTTTATCGGTTCTGATGACGGAACCGTATCCGATTTCAGAGTATTCATACTCGGAAACGAGATCATCGCTTCGATGAAAAGAACTAATTCTGACAGGGATTTCAGGGCCAATTATAAAAGAGGCGCGTCAGTGAAAAAAGCAGAGCTGACGGATACCGAAAAAGAACAGTGTTTGCTGATTTCAAAATCTTTCGGACTTGAAATAGCGGGAGTGGATTTTATCAGAACTAAAGAAGGGCCTGTATTTTTGGAAGTGAATTCAAATCCCGGCCTTGACGGAATCAGGCTGGCTACAAAAACGAACGATTTTGATATTCTCGAGAAGATAATTGATCGTCTAAATGAAATCCGTAGATAAAATGAGAACTTTATACCTGATCTTCGTGGGAATAACCCTGATAGCGGGATGCACTAAGGACAAGCCCTCTGCCGATGTGCCCACAGAACATGACTACGAGATCATAAATATCTATCCGCATAACACATCGTATTTTACGCAGGGTTTCGAATTCGCAGGCGATACACTTGTTGAAGGCACTGGCAGCTACGGGTATTCAAAACTGATAAAGTATAAAATTTCAGATTCTCAAAGCTATGGAGAGGTCTCTCTTACGTCCGACTACTTTGGAGAAGGGATCACTATTTTAGACGAAAAGATATATCAGCTTACCTGGCAGGAGAATACCTGTTTTGTCTATAACTACCGGGATCTGATAAGGATCAATCAGCTCAGCTACAACGGTGAGGGTTGGGGTATCTGTAATGACGGTACAAATCTTATAATGAGTAACGGATCAAGCACACTTTACTATAGAGATCCTGCTGATTTCAGCATACTCAAAACGATCGCAGTAAAAGATTCGAATAATATACCTGTTTCTCAGCTGAATGAACTTGAATTTGCTGAAGGTAAGATCTATGCCAACATCTGGCAGACAGATTATATAATTGCCATTGACCCTGTTACAGGATTGGTCTCTAATAAGTTTAATCTTGCTGATCTTCTTACTGCCGAGGAATATTACGAGTCTAATGTCCTTAACGGAATCGCATATAAGAACGGGAGCTTCTATGTGACCGGTAAAAACTGGCCGAAGGTTTTCGAGATCAAATTTAGTGATCGTTGATTTTTATTACTCAATATGGATTACATTTCTTCATATGAATATGAGGACGGTAAATCTTTTTGTTCACTGGTATAAGGAAATTCAAATGGTTCTGGTGGTAAATGATAAATAATATAAAATCCGTCGTCAGGATAAATTATTATATTTTTGCAGGGATATTTCGCAGAGCTTTCAGATGCTTCTTCGGGATAGCTGTTTACATAATAATAAATATCGTAAGCACCCGAACTATCCAAAAACCAATTACATTGAATAGTCTTTGATTCAGTCGGTCCTGACTCTTCACAACTGATAAACATCAGGCAAGTCAAGAATATTAAAGTTAACATTTTTGCCATATAAACTCCTTTATTATCCAAACTATAGAATAATCTAATATTAGAATAAGTAAAATACAAGTCTTTTATTACTCATTACCCGTTTACAGCCGACTTGTTCAATATAAAATCTGAAAAATCACTTGACATAGAAACTATAAATTTTTATATTTGGCACTGCTTTTAGGTAAGGATGGGAAAGTAGCTCAGTAGGTAGAGCACCGCCCTTTTAAGGCGATGGTCGCCGGTTCGAATCCGGCCTCTCTCACATGAAAACCCCGGTTGATACGGGGTTTTTTTAATTTTTATCAGGATAATTTGCGCTGATGGCTTTTATTACCTTAAGCGATTTAAAAAAGGCATCCACTACCTCGGGATCGAATTTAGTTCCAGACAATTTCCTTATTTCTTCAAGAACCGCATCTTCCTCCCAGGCTTCCTTATAAACTCTTTTGCACGATAGTGCGTCGTAAACATCAGCCAGAGCCACGATCCTGCTGAATATCGATATTTTTTCACCGTTCGGCTTTAATGGATAGCCCGAACCGTCCCAGTTCTCATGATGCGAAAGCGCTATATCTGAAGCTGCACTGTCAAATCGGGATTCTATGTCAGAGAATAATTTTGCGCCTAAAGTGGTATGGGTCTTCATCACATCGAATTCCTCAGGAGTGAATCTGGCGGGTTTCTTGAGTATAGTATCTGAAATTCCCACTTTACCCACGTCGTGAAGCATGGCCGTCATTCTTAAGATGTCTCTGTTCCTGTCAATTTCAGCTTTATCTATCCCTCTTTCGGTCGCCCACCTCTCATATATCTCCACCGAGTAAGCGCCTACCCTGTTAACATGAGCTCCCGTTTCCTTAGGGTCACGCAGCTCAGCCATCTGTATCATACGCATGATAAGCGTTCTGGTCATTCTGGCTTTCTGGAGCGCTGAACTTGCAGTTTGAGCAAAATGCTTAACGAACAGCTCATCGTTATCTGAAAAACTTATCACATCTCCAGTTTCATCTTTTTTATTGATTATCTGAATTACGCCGAGTACCTCTCCGGTGTCGCTCTTTATCGGCACGGTCAGCATCGAATTTGTAAAATATCCTGACATGTCATCATATTTCCCGTCGAACCTGTAATCTTTTAATGACGATATTTCATGAACATTTTCTATGTTTAAAACCTCTCCTGTCGAGGCCACATAACCAGCTATCGAGCTTTTACTTATCGGAACGGAGTAGGTAGTATAAATGAGCTTATCGCCTTTGTTCAGTTTTTTCTGAAGCGAGTCATTCTGAGCCTGGCGGAATAAAAGAGCATCGCCTTCTCTGGTATAAATAGTTCCCGCATCCGCGCATGAAGTTCTTCGGGACTCAAGCAAAATCCGTTCAAGAAGAATGTCAATATCGTTTATGTTGTTCAGTTCAATTCCAAGTCTGATCATTTCTTTCAGTTTTTCCCTTTCGCTCATTCTAAAATCCTCTCTTAATCACTAACCGCTACAACATTATAGAACTTTCTCACATCTCCTGCTGTCTGAGCCCAACTGGTACCATTGAAAATACCTTCGTTGCTTACTTCTTCAAAAGTTCCGTAAGGTTCATCGGATGCGAACACTTTGTAAGACGTAGCGCATGCGACTGCCGGCCAGCTGAGCAAAACATTCCCTGTCGCCATATCAATCGAAGCCTCGGGCACGGACAATTGATCGATCACTGTCAGATTGACAGGCACGTCGTGATTATTCAATGATGATTCAAATCTGATCAGCGCTTGATAAAACCCCTGTGGAAGACTGCCGGTGTTAATTTTGACTTTGACGGTATCTTTTATCGCTTCGTACATCAAGTTGTTTACCATACCGGCAGCAGTAAGAGAATCATTTACAAATAACCAGTTGTTCCCTTTGATCTTTATATTGTCTAACGCCCAAACTCCCGAATTTCTTGGCAGGGCTGCTGCGAATCTTAAATAAACTTCCGGAACGGCAAATTCTCTCGAAATGTTTATTTTTCTTAATTCAGGCGATGACCAGCTGCCGATGACAAGTGAAGACGAATAGATGTCTGTCCATGCTGTGCTGTCTTTTGATATCTGAACTGAGACCTGGCTTGATGAACTGGTTTTTATCTGTTCAAATTCAATCGCGGGTTCAGGAATAGTGCTGAAATCGATTCTCCCAGAAGTCAGATACGAATATAAAGTAGCGGGTGCACCGTCAATTTTTGAAGTAACGCATGCATACTGGCTGCCGTTTAAGGTTTCAGCAGAATCTGATCTTAAAACCCATTGCAGGTTTCCCGAGGAATTCCATTCAAGAGAGTCTTCAAAAGTAAAAGATTCAATAACAGGTTTCGAGAATTCGTCAATATAATCAATATAACCAGAGTAATCTGTCTCTGCCCATGCTTCATCGATCCCGATTATAAGATCAATATATTTTGATTGTCCTTGCAATAAAGTTACAGACACGGTATCAGGATCTGAGGTCAGTCTTGATGAATATGCATAAGTTACCATTACGGAAAAAAACATTATTATAACTGACTTTAATATAAACCTGTCCATATTTACCCCGTTCAAATTATTTGTCAAACAGTAATATAACATGAATATTGATTAAAAAAAGTAAAAATATATTTTTATTCCCGGAGTAAATATTTATATTAAGCGTATGAATGAATCCAATTTATTATTCGCATTCTCACTTACGCTGTTTGCCGGACTTTCAACCGGGATCGGAAGCGTAATGGCTTTTTTGTCAAAAGGTTTTAATCCTAAATTTCTTGCAGGATCATTGGGATTTTCCGCCGGCGTGATGATCTATGTTTCGCTTGTTGAGATATTTGCCAAAGCAAGAACTTCGCTTTCCGGAATCTATGGTGAAAAGGAAGGTTATTACTATACCATGCTTGCTTTTTTTGGAGGAATGGCAATAATCGCAATAATTGACAAGCTTGTTCCATCGTATGAAAACCCGCATGAACCGCACTGCGTAGAGGATTGCGAGAATGAAATGAAGAACAAAAAACTGATGCGCATGGGTATCTTATCAGCGCTTGCTATCGGGATCCATAATTTTCCTGAAGGGCTAGCAACTTTCATCAGCGCAATTGATAATCCTCATCTTGGTATCAGCATCGCTTTTGCTATCGCCATCCATAATATCCCTGAAGGCATCGCGGTATCCGTGCCTATTTATTACGCGACTAAAAACAGAAAAAAGGCTTTCTGGTATTCTTTCAGTTCGGGATTATCTGAGCCTGTGGGTGCATTACTGGGATATTTCCTGCTTAAACAATTTTTCGGACCAGCGCTTTTCGGCATTATTTTCGCTTCAGTCGCCGGGATCATGGTTTTTATATCTCTCGATGAACTTCTGCCTACCGCCGAAAAATACGGAGAGCATCATGTAGCTATCTACGGTCTTGTGGGCGGTATGATTGTTATGGCTGTCAGTCTGATGCTGTTTATGTAAAATTCTTTAAAACTCGATCCCTTTTTTAGCCTTAACTCCGTCATCGAAACAGTGCTTGATCTTTTTCATTTCTGTTACGGTGTTGGCTACTTCGATAAGCTTAGGATCGACATTTCTTCCCGTAAGAATAATGCTTAACCTGTCAGGCTTATTTTCCAACACTTCAATTAGGTCATTTATCTCAATAAATTTATAATTGGTCAAATATGTTACTTCGTCGAGAATTATCAGATCATATTTATCGGAATTTATCTTTTCTTTCGCCAGCTCAAAACCCTTCTGCGCGACAGCCTTGTCTTTTTCGAGATCATCGGAATTCCATGTAAAACCTCTGCCTTCGGTGTACCATTCGAGATTCTGGAATTTTTCGGCAGAGATCACTTCGCCGTATTCAGACGGTGATTTGATGAACTGGATCACGCACACTTTGTGTCCGTGTCCGAGAGCTCTGAAAACTGTTCCGAATGCGGCTGTGCTTTTACCTTTACCATCACCTGTATTGATTATTATAAGCCCTTTTTCCATTTTTCGCTCCTGTTCTTGTTTGAAATCTATGAATTATTAAGCGCGATATCAATAAAATTAACAAAATCCTTGTTTTGAAAGATTGTGAAGTCTATATTTATTTGAGTAGAACTAAAATTAAAGGAGATTGTCATGAAAACTCTTGGCATTATCGGCGGAATGAGCTACGAATCTTCAAAGCTTTACTATGAATTGATTAACAACAGAGTGAACGACATATTGGGCGGATATCACTGCTGCAAAAGCATTATGTACACCGTTGATTTCGAAGAGATCGTAAGACTTCAAAATGAAGAAAAATGGGATGAACTTGATTTAATTGTAGCTGATATCTCCAGAAAACTTGAAATGGCTGGATCGGACATGATAGTTCTTTGCACAAACACGCTTCATATCTGCTCCGATGCGATCAGAAACAGCGTTTCGATACCTTTTCTACATATCGGGGAAGCAGTTGGAGAAGAGGCTAAAAAGAAATTTATAAAAAAAGCAGGCCTACTCGGCACGAAATTCACGATGGAGAAAGATTTTTACAAGAAAGTCCTGCTCGATAAATACGGAATTGATGTTGTCATTCCCGGAGAAAAGGACAGGAATACGATCCATGACATCATATTCAATGAACTTGTACGGGGTCAGATAAAGGAAACATCGAGAAATAAATTTATTGATATAATCAAAAGGCTTGAAAGAAACGGCGCTGAAGGGATTATACTCGGCTGTACCGAGATTCCGATGCTGATATCTGAAGAATATGTTGATATCCCCGTTTTTGATTCTATAAGGATCCACGCCGAAAAAGCCGTGGAATGGATACTTAAAGACGAGTGATATTTTATTTTTTCTATAATTTTATTAATTCTCACGGATTATGTAAGCTGACCATAAAGAGATTTGCGAATAAGGCGTAAGTGTTATTTGGCGTTAAGAAAATACATTATTCTGCTTTAGCTGAATGTATGGATTTTTAGGCAAATATACCGGAAGCCCGCAAATCATCTTTCGGGAAGCGGCACAATCCGTGAGCTATATACTTCCATTTGATAATTTCTCAAATTAAACTTATATTTACGCCCTTAGAAAAAGGAACGCGATGATAACGAACGACCAGATTTCCGCCTATGTAAATTCACTCCTCGACCTCTGTCCAGACGGGACTGACGGCTTCTATTTTGACCTTGTTGATAAGGGACATCCTGTGATCAAACGAGATGTGGCGAAATTCCTCACACAGATCATAATGCTTAAACAGCCTGTCAAAATACTCGAAATAGGAACGAATGTCGGATATTCCGCTATCGTAATGGCCAAATATCTGAAAAACGGCAGAATATATTCGATAGACTACCGTGCGGATAATCATGAGACAGCACGGAAGAATTTCATGAAATTTGGTGTTGAAGACAAGATCGAGCTGCTGACAGGTTACGGAAAAGACATTCTGAAAGATATGAACGAAAAATTCGACCTGATATTCATAGATGCGGATAAAAAAGGATACGACGCATACCTCGACTATGCGGCAGAACACATCAGTCAGGGCGGTATAATAATAGCCGATAATCTATACTGGAAGGGCGCTGTGATCACGCCTGATCAGAAAGAAGATGAAAGAAATATCACCGCTTCTCTGATAGAATTCAATAAAAAGTTCACAGCCCTGAAAGGATTTAATTCTCAGGTTCTTTCGATCGGTGACGGACTTGGTTTTGCTATAAAGGAAAAATAATGACAGAAGTAATAACAGAAGATAATTTTGAAAACATCCCGTTTGAAGAACAGGCTAAGTACGGACATGTAAGATCCTTCTTTTTAACCGTAATGATGCTCCTAAGAACGCCGTCCGGATTTTTTAGAAAGATGCATGTAAATAAAGGACTTAAACTCCCCTTCCTGTTCATGCTAATAGTTCTTACCTTCAGTAATATAATGAATTATATTTATATAGCTTATAATATTACGGATTCGCCGGCAGAGCAGGTAATAAGCGCATTCGAAAAAGATCCCCAATTTCAGACCCAGGCGGATAATTTCAGGTCCATGTTCTCAGGAAAACCTGAACTTTCTGATATGCTATTAAGCATTATCATAAATTTCCTTCTGGTTTACCTGATCGCGTCATACTGGCACCTAATATTAAGATCGCTAAAAATCGCTCTGAACGGCCTTGAAGCTACTATGAGAGTATTCTGCTATTCGACCGTAGTTCTGATCACTTCAGTAATACCGCTTAACAATCCATATATAAATTTTGCCGTCTATATCTGGTGGACTTTGATTATGTTTAAAGGGATCTCTGAGGCTCATGAAATATCAGCCAACCTTGTCTGGAGAGGGATCACCGTAGCTCTTTTTGCCACCCTTATACCGTTTATTCTTATCATCGCCGTTGTTTTTTAGTTCTGAATAAATAGGATATCTTCATAAGAAAATCATTCCTTGACAGCATCCAGTACGCGATAAAATTTATAATGAAAGATATAAATATAAGAACGACCGAGTTATAAACGGCCGTATTGACTTTAACATTAAAGAACGGAAGTATCTTCTCCCTTGTAAAAATCGGATATATCATTTTCTGGTGCTTTTCCGCTTCAGACAGGTTGGGACAGCCATAAGATAAGGCGGCAAAATCCGTAGTGAACCTTTCATTGCCTGAAATAACAGTCCTGTGAATTTCCATATTGCCGTATTTTGACATATATTTACGCCTGTATTCCGACAATTCTCTGTCCAGTATCCGTTCTTTTATACTCTTACTTTCCGTTTTCGGATCTGTTGAGCTTATACTCTTTTCTTTTTTTACATGTTCATCAAGAGCAGCCTGAAGGATATCTTTTCCCGAATGATATGAATTGTATGAATCCTGCAGCACTAAAAGACCTTCATAAGCCCATCTTGACGGCATGATCTGGCATACTTCGGGGATAGGCGAGTTCTGATAGATCGTCAGAGATGAATTGAGCTCTTTATACTGTATTAGAGCTCCCCCGAATATTATCTGGGGTATGAGCACTAAAGGAACTATGTTCTGAACGGCTTTTAACGAAAGCCCCGGTATCGATGAGATGAGAAAGCCCATGGATATGCCGGCAGCTGAAACCATCGTCATGAAAGCGAAATAATAAAGATGAAGTTCGCTGATCTCAAGAAATACAAAGCTGACAATTATAAATAAAGCGTTCTGAATAGATGCGAATATCATCTGTGTGATAAATTTTGAAATATAGTATCTCAAATATTTTATGTCGAGCATTTTTTCGCGCCTGATAACCTCGGCGTCCCTTATTATCTCGTCAGAGCTGTTCGACATGGCCAGGAACATGCCGATAATAACGGTCAGAAATAAATATGTAGGCATGTGGATATTGTTGTATAGAGTGTATTCGTTCATCGGAATATACCTTAAGATGAAGCCCACTACCGCCGCCAGAAGAGGGGCTTCAATAAATGTAATGATCAGGTTAGATCTGTTCCTGAGTTTATTGAAAAAATTCCGTTTGAATAATATTATGAACTGAGTGATCTTGCCTTCTAGGTCATAATTTTTCGAAGGCACATCGTTGACCAGATCTTTATGAGGGATTTTAACCGGCCTTAAATTTTTTAAGTGCTCAAGAAATCTTTTCTGCCAGAATTCAGGCTGAAATTTTCTCTCGGGTAAAACTGATCCGTCAACATCTCTTAAGGGTTCTTCCAGCGTGTCTAACAGAACATCCGGATCGTCTCTTTTGGTTGAAAGATCGTTTATATAGCTGTCATATCTGCTGCACTGCCTGAAATACTGCAGAGCGCTGTAAGTGCTGCCGTAATATGCCAGCTTCCCGCCGTGATCGAGCACAAGAGCCTTATTGAATTTATTGAATATCTTATAGCCGGGCTGGTGGATCACCGCAAATATCATCTTGCCTTTGACCGCGAGCTTTTTTAATATCTCGACGACTTTTTCGGAATCCTTTGATGACAGGCCGGAAGTCGGCTCGTCGAAGAAATAAATATTTGAATCTGACAGAAGTTCAAGCCCTATATTCAGCCTTTTTCTCTCACCGCCGCTTAAGATCCTTTCGGATTCGGTTCCGACTTTAAAATTCCTTTTCGGTAGTAGTCCGATCTCTTTTATAACAGAGAGAACTCTTTCCGATATGCTTTTTTCGTTCAGCTTCGGGTAACGCAGCTTTGCGTTAAAATAAAGATTCTCATATACCGTCAGATTTTCGAAAAGCACATCATCCTGAGGTACATAGCTGATGAACCTCTTTATTTTTTCATAATATTCGTGAAAATCAAAGTTGTCGGCATGGATCGTACCTTTCTGCGGTTTGATCATACCGCTCAGGATCTTTAAAAGTGTCGTCTTGCCCGATCCGCTCGGTCCCATGATGCAGACGAGGTCTCCGTGATCTATCTCGCACGATATTCCGTCCACGGCCTTCGTTTTATCCCTGAATGAATACTCGAGGTTCTCCGCCCTGTATGTTATATACCTGAAATATGTTTTCTCGAAAAGTCCGCCTTCAAGGTTAAATTTAAGGACATTGCCCTGAATGAAGATTATATCGTTGCCGCGCAGTTTAAATCTTTTTTCCTTTTTAACGTTGTGCCCGAATATCCCGGTCTGCCTGTTGATCTGTGTATCGGCATTATCCCTTATGATCCAGACTGGATGGTAGCAGTTCCCCGTGTTCAGATAATATTTTCCTTCCTTTAAAATAATTCTGCCTTCCCACGTTTGTTCGGAGGAATCGCTTATATAAATATCTGCGCTCCGTTTGTTTGAAAGCACATATTCGGCTTTACCTCTCTCGAATTTGATATATTCGTTGTCGAAAAACTCCTGATATTTCAGCTTTCTGAGATTGATATAGCTTTCGTTTACTTTAACGAAATCGTTCACATTCACAAAAACATCACCTTCCATATCTTTTTCGTTTACAGATATGATCGTGTTCCTGTCAAGCGGCGTTATTATGATCTTGCATCCGTGAAATACAATTCTCGCAATGCTGAACCCTTTTTTCTGTTTTTCCAGAATGATCAGATCCGGCATGTCATTTACAAAGAACTCTTTGTCGGGATACAGGTTATATTTTATTTTCAGGTACAGCTTTATATCTTCAGACTCAATAAAATAGTCGTTTACAATAACATTGCTCCCGTACGGCATGCTGAAGGCCGTCATGGGCTTAAGGCTGAAATTTCCTGTCGATACGGATGATCCAGCGTCTGCTTTTATCATAAAGTAGAATTTATCCACATTGAACAGAATAGCTTTCAATTCCTTAAAGGGAAGATATATGTCTGAAGCTTCTTTCTCGTCTGACATATACAGGTACTTTATCTTTGAATCAAGGTGTTTCGGTCGAGGAACAAATCCGGTCGTGTATATTTCTTTTGCCATCTCGAAATCGATCGTTTCAATACCCAGTATCTCGGATATCTTTTTTCCCGTTTCCAGCTTAAGCCTCTCGCTGGTCTGAAGGTTTAAAAATTCGAATATTTTAAGCAGAATGAAAAATTTCTCGCCGTATGAAATCCCGGCGTAATCTGAATGTTCAAAACTTTTTATGGTTATCTTCTGATTTACATAGTCATGAAATCTGTCGAAAAGATAGAAAGCAATGTTATCGGGATAATTCATCCAGTAGAATTCCAGAACATAGGAATGTTCTTCCTCGGTAACTTCTTTGTCCAAAAGCGCAACAGTCGCGAATAGCTTCGTAAAAAATATAAGCTTTGAATTTTCGATATTTTTAATTGTCTGAAAATCGGGTTTCAGGCCTTTCTGCTTGTATTCGAGGTATTTCTGCGTATGAACGGACATTGCCATTTCGGTACATCCTTAATTATTCTTTACCAGCAGCCCTATAGTCTCGACATGGAAGGTATGCGGGAACATATCCACAGGCAGAACCTTCTTCAGCTTGTAGCCTCCCTCCTCAAGTAACTGGATATCCCGTCCAAAAGTTGACGGATTGCAGGACACATAAACTATCTTCGGCACTCCTGAGCCTATAAGTGCTTCGACTACCTTCGGGTGCATACCGTCCCTTGGAGGATCGGTGATTATTATATCGTATTTTTCTTTGAAAAGCTCTCCTTCTTTAGCGAGCTTCATCATGTCGCCTGAGAAAAATACGCAGTTCTTAATGCCGTTAAGTTCTGCATTTCTGCGTGCATTCTCAACAGCATTCTCTACAAGCTCGAATCCGACTACTTTTTTGACTTTATCGATGATGTAGAGTGAAATAGTGCCTACGCCGCAGTAAAGATCAAGCACGGTCTCGCTGCCGTTGAAGTCTGAGAATTCTATTATTTTATCGTATAGTTTTGTTACCTGTTCTGGGTTGACCTGAAAAAAAGTATTGCAGCTGAGCTCGAATTTCAATTCGCCTATAGTATCGATCACCGTTTCGCTGCCCCTGATGAGAATGCTTTCTTCGCCGAACGCGGTTGAAGCCAGACCCGAATTTATGGTGTTTACAAATGATGCTATCTGCGGGAATTCCGCGCACATTTCGTCAGCCACCTTTTTTATGTCGTTGAATCTTTTCGCCTTGGTTATCAGATTGACCATTATCTCGTCGGCATTCGTTTTTCTTAAGATCAGGTACCTTAGAAATCCAGTGTGCTTAACCACATCGTAAGGTTCCAGCCCGGAAGCTTTCAGCTTTTCTCTTAGTGCATGATAGATCCTGTTAGTCAGATCGGGCTGAAGGTGGCAGCGGTCAATATCAATGGCTTTGCTGAAGAATTTAGGAGCGTGAAATCCGAGCGTGAATCCTTCCTCCTCCAAACCTTTTTCCTCTTCGGTATAATACCTCTGCTTTGAGAATGTAAATTCTGTCTTGTTACGATAATTATTATGCAGCCCGCATTTGATGATCGGAAGCATCTCACAGTCCGTTACCTTACCTATCCTGCGTACGCAGTCGTTAACGACCTCTTCCTTGATCCAAGTCTGATAGTCATATTCCACATCACGCAGCTTGCAGCCCCCGCAGGTCGGATAATACCTGCAGTCCGATTCCTTTCTGTGCACAGACTTCTCAAGTATCTCTTTAGCCACGGCCTCAATGTATCCGCTTTTTTTATTCTTAACATAAGCAAGAACTTTTTCGCCGGGCAGCGCTCTTTCAAGCATGACTTTTTTTCCTTCATATACCGACAGGCACTTTCCGCCGTAGATAGGCTTTCCCGCGGTGATCTCAATTAATTGTTTCATGTAACCTTCGGTTAATTAATGTCCAAATATAAGAACTGAATGCGGTTTTTTAAAGTAAATAATTCAACTTATTTCCAGATGACCACATCACCGATCGGCCTGCGTGTTTTCGCTCTGGGTTCCTTTAACCTGTACCCGAATGCCGCCATATACGAAATTCCGAAATTTTCAGTGTCTATACCGAACTCATCTTTTAGAATTCTTTCGGTGTTCTTTCTGTTGAATCCCTCTATCGGGCATGAATCTATCCCGTTCATAGCGGCTGAGGTCAGCATGTTCGCCAAAGCTATATAGCACTGCTTGGAAGCCCATTCGAAAAGTTTTTCGTCAGTTTCGAGCCCGAAATCAATTGTCTGGAATTTCTCGACGATCTTCTTCCTCGTATCGAGCAGCTCTCCCTGCCAGTTCTGAACATTAACCATAAAATCATTTATATACGGACTGTTGTATCTGATCAGAGGAGCTTTCATGGTAAGGCAGACGATAAAGTGGCTTGCAGTGTCTAATTTGACAGTAGCACCCCAGGCCCCGTCCTTAAGTTTCTCACGAAGAGAAATGTCCTGTACTACCATGAACTTCCACGGTTCGAAACCAAGTGAGCTAGGTGACAGCCTTCCCGTTTCCAGAATGAACTTAAAATCATCATCCGGAATTTTCTTTTCCGGGTCGAATTCTTTGCAGGCGTGGCGGAACATGAACGCCGATAATATCTCCTGTTTATTCATAATTCTCCTCCTATTTATAGCAAATAATAAAACTCAAGATTGATTCCCGGAAATAGGTTGATATTTAAATCATCCAGAAATGGTTCCTCGTAACTCTCCTTTTTTATCTCTATATTTTTTATTAACAAATTTACACCTGCATCGAGTCTGATACCTGTATTTTTTGTAAAACTGAAACCCCTCCCTGCCTGTATATTAAAAAAGAACATATTACTGATAACTTGATCGGTTTCTTTATAATTGTATGCAATACCCGGTTTGATATAGTACTTCGATTTTTCTGAAAGATCTATATAGATATCAACCGAAATCGATCTGAGCTTACTGACCATTTCTTCAGGTACGGTACCTGCTCTTAATCCGAACCATATTCCTTCAGCGGTATTTATCCTTAATCCTCCGTAAAACAACTCAAGGTAACCCGCTCCTGCTAGAATTTCATATCCCGGATAATGAGGGGGATTTTCATCTGCCGAAAGCTGCCCGAAGGATGCAATTGTAAATATAAATATTATTGACAAAATCCAATTTCTCATAAACATGAACCCTAATTTATTACTTTTTTCTCTTCACTATTTTACCTTCGCAGAAATTTTCATCATACTCGACCTTATAATTCATGTCCCATCTTATCCACGAACCGTGCTTTAAATTATTCTTAAAATGCCCGATCTCCCACAACTGTCCCGTTTCGCGGTAAAATCTCCACTCGCCTTCAAACATTTCATTTTCATAAGGACCTTCAGCTTTAAGCTTGCGGCTTTTATAGTAATAAGTCAGCTTTTTACCCGAAAGGACATATATCTTCTGCCCGTTAGCGTATGTGTCTTTACCAAGCATAAGCGTCTCCTATTTCTTTTCCTCTCTTAGCCTTTTTGCCATTATGATATCAGGTTTACCGTATCCGTTCGCGTCAGGGATTAATCCGACGACCGTATAGCCGAGTTTCTTATAAAAGTCCACGGGATGATCCGATATACTTTTAATATTTTTCATTTTATCAAATATATCGGGATAAACATCTATTCGGCCGATATTCGTCCTGTTGTTTTCGTCATCCGCTCCTAAATACAATGTAATTGCACCTCTCTCACAAACCTTCTCTTCAAGATCAAGAACAAGCATCCTCCCGATACCTTTATTCCGCATGTCAGCTTTAACGACGAGAGGATGAAGTTCCCACGCATGACCGTCATATTGTTCAATACCTCCTATCCAACCTGCAACATCGCCGTTCTCGTCCACTGCGATCCTGCTGATCCTGGCATCAGAAACTGATTCAAACACTTCGTCAACAGCACTCTTCATATCCGGCCAGGCTTCTTCAAAACAGGTCACTAGCAACTCTGCAGCCTGACTGACAAGCTTCTCATTTTTAATTTCTAGGTCGATTATTTTTATCATAGTCTAGAGATATCTCCGTTAGTTAATCCGTTTCGTTAAGCATACTATTCATACATAAATGAATTTAATCTATTTAGAAATTCTATGCAATAAAAAACCGGTCGCAAAATCAAATAACTGACTTTTTATTTATACTCATTCAGCTTGCTTAATAATTCAACAGCCTCAATCCCGAACTTGGAAAATCCGAACCATTTCTTTCCAAGATCTTTTAATGATGCTCCAAAATGATATACGTCTGTGTCGTCAATAATAATGAATCTGTCGTGTGATCTCTTGAATACTTTTATTTCAATTGGAAAATACTGTTCGCTGAATTTTTCTATGTCAAGTTTTAGCTGTGGTGAAGCCGATTTAGTCAGTATCGTTATTTTTACATTCCTGCTTACTTTTACGAGATGAACCAGAACAGTATCGTCAATATAATTATCTATTATCAGCACCGATTTCTCCGCTCTTCGAAACAAATTAGACACAAAATTGTATGCATCGAATATCTGCCCTTCGAAGAATACACCCTGTTTAGGATTCAAATCACTGCTGTCCATCGCATCGAGTATTTTTTCTACTTTTTTATCGGTCTCGATCAGCTTTATTTCCAAATTATCTACTCTTTGGAAGATATGCCCGTTTGTCTGGAATAACTTACGCATTTCAATGAAAGCGCACATAATTTTAATACTGACTTTTACAGCTGTTTCACTATGTAATACTGCAGACAACATAGCTATTCCCTGCTCAGTGAAAACTGTAGGTTGCTTCCTTTTACCACCCCAACTTGAAGTGCCAATTTGGCACTTCAAGTTAGATATCTCACGACTATTTAACGTAAAACAAAAATTTGCTGGAAATCTATCTGCATTCCTTTTTACTGCTCTGTTGGTATATTTACCCTCCACCCCGTAAAGTTCAGCCAGATCGGAATCTAGCATCACCTGAAATCCCCTAATTGAATAAATCCTGTCCCGGATCACGCCCTCATCATATTTTTCTAATTCATTACCTGTCATAAATGATTCTCCCGATAACATTTTAGGCAATATAACAATAGATGAGGGTCATCTAGTGACACTGTTCTATAAAAAATGAATTATTTTTGCTTTATAAGGTATCGCATTTTGCGAGACCATGTAGCTAATCTCTTCCACTTTTTTTATTGTCTCAATTCTAGTTGCTGTAGGATGCGGAATTAATAATGAGGTCGCAATTTGCGACCTCGATATTCAAGACCTGTCAATCTTCAAATATGATCTGCGGTTTACCTTTATTCTGCTCGATCCTGATAATTTCAAGAATTTTGTCATACGAAAAAGCCCCTTTCAGCTTCGGATTAAACCTGCATCGAACCGAAACTTCATTCTTCTCGACTTCCTTATCGCCTACGACAAGTATCAGAGGTATTTTCCGCAGTTCCGCATTCCTGATCCGGCTACTCAGAGAATCATTACCGTCTGAAAGTTCTACACGCACATCTTCCTCTTTCAGCTTTCGCACCAGTTTTTTGCAGTGATCCGAACGGTTACTGTTTATATCAATAACCATCACCTGCACCGGAGACAGCCAGAACGGCAGACTGCCCGAATAGAATTCCAGCAGCACGGCTATGAACCTTTCAAAACTTCCGAACAAAGCGCGGTGAACAAGATACGGAACATGGAATTTTCCGTCAGAACCCCGGTATTCCATCTTGAATTTACCGGGTAGGTTGAAATCGAACTGAACAGTGCTGCACTGCCATTCATTTCCCGCGAAATCAATTATCTTGATATCTATCTTAGGCCCGTAAAAAGCACCGCCGCCTTCATCGATCTCATATTCCAGTCCGACTTCATTTACAGCTTTTTTTAAATGTTCAACCGCCATTTCCCAGTCTGAGTTACTGCCGATAGCCTTTTCGGCCGGTTTATTAGCTATATAAGCCTTGAATTTATCCAGCCCGAAAGCCCTGAGAACATAAAGGCTGAACTTGAGCGCACGAAGTATCTCTCCGTAAATCTGATCCTTACTGCAGATAATATGCGCATCATCCTGAACAAAACCTCTCACCCTTTTCAGCCCGTGAAGAGCACCGGAGAACTCATACCTGTAAACAGTTCCGAATTCCGCATACCTGACCGGAAGTTCCTGATATGATCTCTGCCTGTTCTTAAAGATCATCAGATGAAAAGGACAGTTCGTAGGCTTCAGATAATATTCTTCCTCATCTATCTTTATCGGAGCATACATATTTTCCTTAAAGAAATCCAGATGCCCCGAAGTTTTCCACAAACCTGCCTTACCGATATGAGGAGAATAAACCCATTCATAACCGTTTTGCAAATGAGCCTTCTGACTGAACCTTTCCAGCTCGTATCTTATGACACTTCCGTTCGGGTGAAAAGACACAAGGCCCGCCCCGACTTCCTCAGAAAAACTATACAGATCAAGCTCTTTTCCAAGCTTGCGATGATCCCCGTTCTCAATAATATTCTTCATTTTTTATTCCTTTAATTTAATTTTTTACAATAAAAAAAGCCGCTGAACCCGAGAGTCCGGCGGCTTATTAACAAACCGTTTTTAGATTATGTTAAATTATACCAACCCCCTCCGGGTTCGAAACTCGTAGGTGGTCGTGGTCAGTGCGATGCTAATATGCCGTAAATTAATTTTCATTTTCTTACTTTTTTAAATTCCGACCGCAAATTACTACAATTATTTTTTATTGTCAAGCGGTAAAATCTCTTCGCCGTGTTCCATGATGTCGTGCATGAATCCGCTGGGGTCATTATAATAATCCAGCAGAACAGGTTCGATGTTGACATTCACCTGCCTTCTCAGCTTGTACAAGTTCTGCAGCACTTCAAGATAGTCTCTATTCAAGTCCTTGAAAATAATGGCGACATCAATATCACTGAATTCATTCCAGGTACCTTTGGCATACGACCCGAATAAATATACTTTATAAGGATTAAGAATATCTTTTATAAGAATTGAATATTTTTGTACGCTTTCTAAAGCCTGCTTTTTATCCATGAGAAAAGCTCATTTGTATTTGTTAATATCAGCCTGCATTTAGCTTCATTCAACGATTTGAAGATCTCATCCTTATAAGTCGGGTAACGGGCTTCAATGTTCAAAGGTTCTAGCACGTCGAGAATGTCTTTCTGCTCTTCTGATAAATCCTGATCAATTCCCGATAATCTTGATAATTTTGTGAGATTGTGTATATAAGGAGGCGTTTCCTTTATTTTAAGTACGAAGTAGGCTTTTAAAATTTTCTCTATTGCCTGATGGCACATGAAACCGACATAAAGATATTTTTTGTTCTTAAACATTATATCTGCCGTTGAAAGATCATATTCCGATATTTCCGTCCAGTATTTTATTTGTTCATCAATGTTCATCATTATTCAGCCTTTTCGTCACAGAAACAATATAATAAAATAACCTGTTTACAACAAGTTAATTATTCATCTTCATCAATACAACTACCTTAAATCCTTCAATACTTTTTCCTCGAACGAAGTATCGAGCTTATTTTTTCGCCCGTTCTCAATGTTCTTTTCAAGACTATATTCGGCTATAATAGTTTTTAACTTTTCATTCTCTTTTTTACTGGCTTTTATGCCTGCCCCTTCATGATACGCTTCAAGACAATTCCCAGCTTTGATCATCCACGGATATTTTTCTTTATTATACACATCAAGAAAATCAATGTAGTCGAGATCTGAATAATTCCAGCCTTCGTGGATATAAGGAACATCAACGAACTTGATGCCCGAAACACTCTCGATAATATTATTTCTGTGGAAATCCCCGTGACATACAGTAGTAAATCCAACTTCACGATCAGCAATCTTGTTCAGAGAATGAAATCTGCCCAATTCAAGAAAAGCGTCTTCTGTCTTCTCTGGAGAAATAACTGAGCCTTCTATCCATTCAAAAACGAGTTCTAATTTACCATCTTCTATAATACTATTACTGATCAGCTTTGGCAGATGCTCAACATTGAATTTAGAATAGATATAAATTATTCTATTTCCTTACTTCGTGTGTAAGTATTTTTGAGATGGTTTTCAAAATAATGATTCATGTTCAGAATTGCTACTATTTTTAATTGTTTCTAAATACTTTTCCCATTTATCAATTGTTATTTTAAAATTAAATCTTTCATTTAATTGCTTGAGTTCTTTTTGAATTTCCTTTTTCGATAATTTTGAAACCAACTTAAGCAAGTCAATTCTCATTAATACTGATTTTGTAAAAGTTCTTTTAGCATCTGAAAAAGTTATAGCTTGTAAAAAAGCCTTTGTAGTCTGTGAATTTAAAAGAATAAGAGTGTATGTTGCTGATTCAATATCATTAAAACCGATAAAGTAACATGTATCGTCAAGCATGATCGGTTTGCCTTCATGCGGCATCACCAAACTAAATGAAAATGTTTTATACAATCCAGATATTGCAATTTTAAATGGAAAGAAAGAATAGTCACCAACACCAAAAATAGAATATTCAGGTTTGTTTGAGTAAATGCTTGATTTTCTATTCGCAAAAAGAGTTTTGTTTTCGTGTAAATATGAGTGAATGTTTGGATATCTTTTTTTTATAAAAGTTGTATCTTGTCCAATTTTCTTTTGTGTAACTATTGTATACTTACGAGCTTGATCTATTACCTGACTTTTTAAGTCAGAACTCTTAAGAAATCCATAAACTAAGTCATCCTCAAGCTTGACATTCTGATTTAGTCCATTAATAAATCCATTACTTGTTTTTTCAAGCTCCATAATTGATGACAAGTCATGTTTTATTCCTTGCCTCCATTCAAAAGGGCATATTCCGTCAATTTCGTTGCTGTCTAAGTATAATTCCATACTTGAAACAAATTTTCCATTTACCCAACCAAACTGATTAAATGATTTTTCATGATTATAAAAATCAAACTCTGTACACGTAAAATCAGGTTTTTTATTTAATTTGCATAAAAACAATGACGCATCAACAGAAACTGCAAATTCTTTCTTACTGTCAATTTTAAATTTCTGCAAATCGGATATATTGTAATTGCGCTGTTTTTGATCGTAGATAACATTCTTTATTACAGTATTTTTTACTAAGAATGCAAATGTACCTTTTGTATTCTGAAAAGCATCGAACATCATTAAGGTTATATATTCACCTATATCAAAATTACCTTTGCCTGTCATTGCATCAAATCCGTTATGATTCTTGAAATTTGATTTTTTTGGAAGATTGGTCGACTCAAGGCTGCTTAACTTTGAATTAGTTACCCATGGTGGGTTGCCAATTATCAAAATTTCTTTTTTTTGATTCTCTTTCGCTATATTTTCAAAATCGAAGTCAAAAACATTAAAATGGTTAACTTCTATTACAGGCTTTTTTTCTAGCGGATTGTCAATATAAAACTGTATTACACTAAACTTTGTCTCCCATACATAAGGTTTATAAATTTCAACACAAATTATTTTTTCTGCACTTGGAAACACTTCAAGAGCAGCTAAGACAAAACTTCCTTTTCCACATGTAGGCTCAATAATTATTTTCGGATTGATTTTCTGTTTTTTCAAAAAAGTTGCAATTGAATTAGCAAGGACTTGATTAGTTTGGAAATCTCCATATTCAGGTCTATCCTGCTCACCAACTGTAGTTTGGATTATTGAAATTTTTTGGAGAAGAAAATCATACTCCTCTTGGTTTATAAACAATTCTTTTATTCTAAAAACCTCAAATATTTCGCTGTTTGCAATTTGATAACTCGTAATGTTTTTAAATATTTTATTTAAAAGTCGAGATACTTGGTTTGTAATATTTGCATCAAAAACTTTCATCTTCTTAATTTATCCCTTAGATTATTTTAATTATACCCTCAACTTCAATGCTTAAGCTAACAATCCTTTGATACTGCAACCTCCATTGTAATGCATTCGATATGGTCAAGTATCCTTGCTCTGGTAAATGGGTTAAAATTAATTGAGCTAATTCGGATAGTGTTATATCATCCGCTGGTATATTTTTATCATTTAGATATGATACTATATCATCTTCATTTGCTCTGTCAGAAACCATTTCTCGCAAACGAAGCGTCATAGTATAGTCTGCTGTTCTTTCCTTCGATATAAATGCGCAACTTACAAAATTTAAAACCGAAGATTTATTTCGTGGATTATCTTTTTTTTCATAAACAAACACCAATAGATTGTAACCAAGGCCATAAATTTTTTGTTTTGCATTTTTAAACGGACAAGATGATTGAGGTTGTGTAACTGATGTGACCTTTATATCCGTTTGTATTTCCTCTGAAGGCAAATCAATTCCGCTTGCAGAATTACCAATCAGAGTTACGAATTCTCTAAGAATATGATCTTTGAATTTCTGTTCAATGTAAGTGCCAACAGCCTTGCCGTCAGTAACTCCATATAGCTCTTTATTTTTAAATTTTGATTCGTTCACGCAAAATTTGTGTGCTTCCTCTATTAGCTTTTTAATTGTCAATTCTGATTTCATTTCTTTCTCCTTTTTTTCCGCAATATAACAATAGATGAGTGTCATCTAGTGACCTTCAACTATTTATTTTCACTTATTTTTTACTATTTTCATTAATTATTTTTTCCTTACTCCTTTCTCTACCATGACCACAGCCTGGGCGGCGATTCCTTCGCCTCTGCCTTCGAAGCCGAGTTTTTCGGTGGTGGTGGCTTTTACGGATATGTTTTTGATGTCGGTTTGGAGTAATATGGCTATGACTGAGCGCATTTGGTCAATGTGGTCTTTGAGCTTGGGTTGTTCGCAGATGACTACCGCGTCGATGTTGTTTATTATATAACCTTCAGCTTTGATGAGCGCGTAAACCTTTTCTAAGAGTATTCTGCTGTCTATGTTCTTGTATGAGCTGTCGTTGTCGGGGAAATGTTTTCCGATGTCGCCCAATGATAAGGCTCCGAGCATGGCGTCCATTATTGCATGGAGAAGCACATCCGCGTCTGAGTGGCCGAGCAGTCCTTTCTCATAAGGAATTTCGATCCCGCCGATTATGCATTTTCTGCCTTCGACCAGCTTGTGAACATCGTATCCTATACCTATTCTGTACATAGATCCCTCTTAAAGTAAAATTACAGATCTTCCTTTACATACTTATCAAGATAAAACTTGAGCGACTGTTTGGATAATGATATCTGTTCCGAGAGCGGGAAATAGACGAGATACCACGGTTTTTTCAGCTTTATCAGTGTATATAGGAAATTATTTTTTATCGTGAATGAGAACAGATCGACCTTGATGCCGGGGAAAGCGTTGAGCATATTCTTCACCATGCCCGCAGTCTGATCGCCGGAGTTCTTATTGAGGAATTCAAGCAGGTATTTTGCATCGTCGCCCGAAAGCTTGGAGAGATTGATCTCGCCGTTCAAGTCTGGTTCGTTTATGATGTCGAGCCCTTTTGAGTGCAGCTTTACTATGACATTCATTTCGGTTGAAGGGCTGTGCTTAGTTTTTTTCCTGTTGAGATAGTATGTGTTCAAGCCTGTCATGGTCAGACCCAGGTCGAGGTTCGCTCTTGTGATGATATCGTCAAATCCGCCTTCTCCGAGATCGAGCCTGACAAAGCCTGCCGTGTTGCCGTCGAAAAGTTCGTAATAGAATCTGTTCAGGCAGAATTTATTATTATCGAAATAAATGTCCATGTCGATGTTCCTGATGCTGTTTTTGAACATCTTGTGATTGATCGCGACCGTATCTATCTTTAAGTTCGATACCGGAACCCCGTTCATCCTGTACTGATTGCGGAACTGCGTGTAGGTAAGATAATCATAATCCCTAATATCTTCATATCTGCTGTACGAAATGAGCTTATTGTTCTTTATATCCAGCCTTGCGCTGAACGGAATGTCGGCATTGAGGTTGATCAGCTTTACGGTATTCCCGAGGCTGTCGAGTTCTAAAAGAAAACCGGCATCCTTGAGTGATTCAGTGTGCTCGATCGTAGCCGTGTTCATGTTCCCTTTCAGCTTTGTGGTTCCTGATATTTTCCCTTTGATATTGCTGATGCCTTTGACGAACGGATAGCTTGATTTAAGGCCGAGAGAATGGGTTACATCAAGATCGTACATGTTCACGCTGTCCTTCAAGTTCGCTGTACCTTTTACATTCAGCTCGGTTTCAAGCGCCGGGACTGATACGCCCAGCTTGAGTATTCTGATCTCGCCCGCTTCCGTATATCTTATATTGTTCTCAACCTTCGCATTACCTTCTATGCCCATTTCCTTAAGCATCCCCGCAAAATCCGCTCCGGCTACTGAAATGTCGCCGATGAGAGAAACATCCTTAGTTAAAAGATTTACGGTCTGATTGACCTTAACTCCCTTTCTGACCGCGATATCGTCGTGATATAAAGAATCTATGTTCAAATTCAGCCTGAGTTCCGATGTGGATTCCTGCTTTGTAATATTCCCGCCGCCTTCCGCTGAAATATTCAGGCTACCGTTGTACAGCCTTGTGTTCTGTATCTGCGGTATCCCTGTCGCTTTTCCGACCTTTAGAAGCCCGTCAAGATCAGCGTCCACTATGAATTTGCCTATTGAAATGTCGGCTGATCTCAGGTCGGCTGAAATATCCTTAATATCGGCTGAAAGCAGATCGTTTATCTTTGCGGTCAGGTCTAACAGCTTATACCTTTCCTTCGGATGTCCGCTTATGTCAGCTTTAATGAAAGTTGATACATTTATCCCGTCAGCCGCAGAGTACATCGAGGCTGTCTCATTCTTGTATTCGGTTGAAATATCAAGCTTGTTCTCCACGATCCCGCCTGCATAATTCAGCTTTTCGGATAAAGTAACGATCATCCCTTCCGGCGCAGATGATTCAAGCGTGTTCGGATGAATTTTATCCGCCGTGAATGAAATAACGGCTTTCGTGTTCCTGATAAGCCCCGGGATCGATGTGTCAGCCAGGTTGAACGAGGCATCGGCTTTGAGAACTATCTCGCCTTTCGCCACATCCGAGATCTTATAATCAACTTTTACGCTCTTGGGCATGAAATCTTCTTTTAATACAGGCACGAGTGAAAGGCTCTGCCTTCCTGTCGAGTATTTCTTTCCTGAAACATTCGCGTTCACGCTTTCCAGCTCCATGTCAAGATCAACCGAGCTGGACAGAAGCTTATTGTCTTTCATCGTTATAGCGAATCCGCTGTTGATCATCAGATACTTAATTACGGCTGAAATATCTTTCTGTTTGTATAAAATACCTACCGCGTTAAAATCCATACTGCCGGACACATCAGTGAAATTATCAGCAACGATGTGCTTTATTTTAACATTTTTCAGGTTGAAAAATGAGTTCTTGATAACCGCGCCCTGAAGGTCGGCGAGCCCGCGCTTTGATAAATACGAAGTGATGTTCCCCACATCAGCGGATAATTCGGTCAGCTCTATTTCGGCTGCCTGCTGCGTAGTCAGTCCGGTGACAAAACCTTTCAGCTCGGTTTTTAACATATCTTCGATATAAAAACCGAAGGAATCTATATTCAGCGAATCGGTTTTGAGGTTATAATAAGCTTTTAGTTCCACGCTGATATCGCCCAGGTCCTCTATGTTCGCCGCCGGACTGAAAAGCTGCAGCTTACTGATCTTGTGCGAAAATCCGAGATTTATATTCTCGTTCTCAGCATTGACGGTTATCTTCAGATCCTGAATGAATTTCAGGCTGTTATCTTTATCCCTGAATGACAGTTCATTATCGTCGCCTGTTGAAATTAAAACATCCGCCTTAAGATCATTCATGTCAACGAATCTGACATCAGACACTTTCACGCTGTAAAGCGGAAGCTTAGCTTTCACCGGATTTTCAGGCGATCTGTCCTCATAGCTTACATCAATATCGTTGACCTCGAAATTCTTCAGGTCTATAATAAATTGAGCTCCGGAAGACGGCTCTTCCGGTTTTTCCGGCGGAGGAGGCTCCTCTTTACTTTTGAATTTCTCGATGATGCCGTCGAAATTGAATTTTCCGTTCTCATCTTTAACGATATTCGCCTTAGGATGCTCGAGAACTATCGTTTTAACGACCAGCTTTTTATCTAAAAGCGGCCACAGATCGTATTTTAAGCTGAATGATTCCATACTGAAAAGAGAATCGGGCACATCGTTGTCCGTGAATTTGAATTTCTCGATTTTAATCCCGCTTAAAAGGCTGAAATCAAGCTTCTCGATCTTCACGCCGAGATTATATTTTTCCTTCATATATGATTCGATTTTTGAGATCAGGTATGATGACGGGAAAAAATACTGGAGCATCAGAAATACTGCTCCGATGAGCGCGACTAAAGCCCCCGCTGCATACAGGCACCATTTCAATATTTTTTTAGGACGGAATTTCATTCGGTCTATTTCTTAAGAAGTTTTATTTTAAATTCTGTGCCGCCGTCTGGGCTTGTGATCAGATGTTCGTTCTCCGGATATTTCTCCAGTATAAGATTTAAGAAGAACATATCGGGACATGACCCATTTTCGTCAGTATCGTCCATGCACATTTTGCCGTTCGTCTTTATGCTCAGCCATACGCACTCATTCATGTTCTGAGTTTTAAAAGCAATACTATTTTCCTGCCTTTCTTCCGGGAACGAATCTATGATCTTCTTTGTCACTGCGTAAAGTATGAAAAATATATCTTTGTATTCCATCTTTATGAAAGGATTTCCCTCAAGTTCAGTCTCCACTTTCGTATCGTGCTTGAATTTTTTATCAAATTTAAAGAACTCGCAAAAAGATTTGACGGCCCCGTTAATGTCGATCATCTGTATTCCGGGCGAATTTTCGTTGAAGATCTTGTCATTAATTATCCTGATGAACGAATTCAGTTCGTTCATAGGCTCTTTCAGCTGTTCCGAAACTTTTATCATGTCCTCGTATTCGGCTTTTTTGAAATTATACTCAGCTTCGCTCATGCCTTCTTTAGCAGCCTCGAGTTTTTTAAGTTTCAGCTGGGCTTTCATATTGAAAAGTTGAAGTTTTGAATCGACGGCGGTGATCTTCCCGTTAATGTTATGTACGAAACCCGGCATAAGAATACCGTACTGCATGTAGAAATATACATCCTTGAGCGCTTCGGTCAGTTCTTTTTCCATAACTTATGCCTCACAATGTTCTTAAATAACTTAACTGTATAATATAGGTTGTAATAATATATAATTCAAGAAATAAAAACGAGGGAATAAATTCCCTCGTTTGAAAAGTGTATATTTGGATACTGACTAGTAATTATAGATATACGATACCTGGAACTGATAAGGATTTACATTCGAGTCCAGTCTTTTGTGAACCGAGACCATATATTTCTCTCCGATCGTCATTCCCAGGCCGAATGAAGTCTTCATCGAGCTGATCCCGAACTTACCTGTATCTTCCATAAGATCATCAGAATCACTTAAGTAAGCTTCACCCATATCAAGAATTGCTCTGAACTCAGCCAGATCATAGCCGATAAATCCGATCACGAACCTGTCATAGAATCCTCTGTTTCCGACAAATTCATTCAGCCTGTATCCGGGAAGCGTTCCTGTTCCACCCATTGAAATGTATTTGAAGTTAGGTGTGGTTTTGCTATCAGTAGAGTTTATAGGAGTACAGGATTCAAGCCTGAAAAGATTTGAGAAAACGAACATGCCTTTTACTTTGTTCTCCACAAAAATGCTGAAAAGACCTTTTTTGTAAGAAAAATCCTGATCATACTGATCAAGAGTTTTTTCATAAACCCCGTAAGCATCAACAAAAGTATCGAATTTGTTCAGTTTTCCGATATACCTAGCTGAAGATACAAGATCAACCATGCTGCCTTCATCAGCGGATTTACCGTCAAAGAATCTGTTATCAATAAAATCCCTGTCGTTGAAGAAAAGAGCCCAGTTCGTTTTATTTTTTAGAGAATCTATACCCTCGCTGTAAACTCCGGTCTTAACCGCAAATTCGTGCTCCATATCGTTGTTCTTGATCTTATAAACTGAACCCATGAAAAGTCCGTAGCCTTCAGTCATATAATAGTTGTAGAAATCCTGATGAAGAAGTAAAGCCGAAACAGAGTTCATAAGCACGGGAAGTTTTCTCTGATCTTCAGATGCAACACCTTTGAATTCACATCCGCCGAGGATGAATTTCTCGTCGAAAAATGATAATCTCTGGTCAGCGTAGTATTCCCATTCCTCCATTCGGAAAGCATATCCTCCTGATGCGTACATGTCAAAATCTACATATTTTGTGTTCACGAGATCAAAATTGGTGTTCAAACCAAGATATAATCCTTCGACTTTTGAATATGAGAAAAAATCTTTTTTAATTAGCGAGTTGTGGAAGAAAAAACTTTTCTCATCTTCGCTTGAGACCTTGATCTCGATTTTGCTTCCGTCGTCAGAATCCTCATCTCCGTCTTTTCCCAGAATGAGCTTTTTAAATTCATCGACCACGAAATAACTTGCTTCGTCATCTATCTGTTCGTTCCTGAATACTTTCCCTGCGAAGGCTTTTACCTCGCCCGTCACAGTTCCTGTGGCTGCGATCTTAATGTCGCCTGAATATACTTCCAGATTACCTTCAAGATAGCCTTCTATATTCGCGCCTCCGTTGAACACCTTGACATCCGCTTTAAGAGTATCGTTTGCAGCAAGCGTATAGTCGGTGAACTTTGATACCGTTTCGGCACTTAATGCGCCTATAAATATTATTACTGCTATTATTATTGTTCTCATTTTTTATCTCCGCTATAGCTATTTTACAGTTACGCTGCCCATTTTATTGTTAATCCTCAGACATTTTTTATTCTTTTCGCATATTCTGAGGTCATCATCAATTTCCATTCCGGGTTTGTATTCGGTTTTCTCGTCCCCCACTGAAAGAAAGTAATCATACGATGCGGGATCTTTCAATCCGATAGTAACATCGCCGAAACTTACTTTAACATCCGAATCTGACTTTCCCGATAGCTTATGTCCGGTTATTTTTGCTTCTCCCATGTTGAGACTGATGTTCAGATCTGATTCTGATCCCTTCACTTCAAGTTCTCCGGCGCTGAGCTCAACTTTTATCATATTGAGTTTTGAATCGGTTATTACAATTCCGCCCATGGATGAGATCACGGAAAGTTTGTCTCCGCTGACGCCTGTTACCATCACATCGCCGCTCTGATTGTCAATATCGGCTTCGGTAACTGTCGATGCGCTTATTTTTATATCTCCGACCTGGAATGTACTTTTTAATTTTCCGTTAAATCCCGACAGATCGAAATCTCCGGCCTTGTTCTCAACTTTGATCGAACCTGATACTTTTTTAAGCATGATATCACCGGAAAAAGTTTTTATATCGAGAACGCCTTCAAAATTATCCACTTTCAGATCGCCTGATTTGTTTCTGTAATTTATTACGCCTGATACATTGCTGATATCGGTATCCATACTTTTACCGTCGAGAAGAAGTTCGCCTTTAATATCTTTTACGCTCAGATCGCCGTTCGCAAGTGTTACTATTATAGAAATATCTTTAGGCGTAAATATCGTTATATATTTTCCGTCTTTATCTTTTTTTACAAGGTCGATCTTCAGCTCCTTTTTGTCTATTGTAAGCTTAGCATCCGTCTTTGAAGTTTCATCGCTTTTCAATTGGACCGCTCTTAGCTGTTCTTCGGTAAAAGGTTTGCTTGTAAAATAAAGTTCGACATTCTTGTTTTTGGTACCGATTATATTGGTGCTGAAATCTTCCCCTTCGCAGGTTATCTGTCTGATACTTTCATTCTGTACCGTTATCTTCTTGACTCCTTCTCCGGTCTGGGTGGAAAATTCACCGGCAGAAAGGGAGATCGCCATTACGGCTGTAACTATAACGGATACTATCCTTTTTATATTCATTTTATTTTCCTTTTTCATTGTTTTCATTCATTTCTTCAGCTTTGAATCTGAAATACTCGCTGTTCTCTGTCGAAACGCTTTTTACGGCTTTTCCCGCATATGCGGCATCGCTTTCCTCAAGCATGCTCAAAGCCTCGATCCTGTTAGTTTCGTCCTTGTCGTTCAGAACTACCTGGAACAGCGCTTCCCTTACGTCTTTTTCCTTGATCTGGTCAGCCAGCATTTTCATCGCTTTTCTTCTGATGAGCGCATCGGCATCTTTAAGCATTGTTTTGACCAGAGTTTCCTTGAACCTTGAATCTGTTGACTGGTCCATAGCCTTTAAAGTCTTTAATTTCACGCCTGCATTATTTTCGTTTTCAACCAGATACTTCAGGGTATTAATGATTGCCGGATCATTTTTTGAACCCTTAATTACTTTGTTTGTGCTTACATTAAAATCGATCGTTATTTCATCGCCGGATTCGTCAATCCGCAAGTTCTCTACTTTATATTTGCTCATATCTATATCGCCGTAAATACTTTCTCCGCTTACTACAGCCACATTCTGATAGGGAATAGCTCCTGTCTTAAGTTCGGAAACTGTCGGTTCGCTTTTATTCTGTCCGGGAATACCTGAACCGCTGAAATGATACATCGTTGCATAGAATGTTAATAGAATTACTGCCGCATACTGTAAAAATTTTCTGCCGTATATATTAAATATTTCTGAAAAATTTATTTTTTTATTTTCATCTGAAATTGAAGCTGATAATTTTTCCCTGTTCCTTTCAAGAAGATCTTCTGACGCGCTTTCGAAAGCATCGCTGTTGAGCAGAGATCTCTCTTTTTTAAGTGTATTGTAATATTTTTTTAATTCGGGATCGCTCTCGACGGCTTTTAAAATACTCTTTTTTTCATCTGAGCTTTCTATCTCATCGAAGACCAGATCAAATATTTTATCTTTTATATCGCTCATAGTTCCGCCCTTTTCTTTTTTTAAATTTCAATATTGTTTTTTATATTTTCCACCGCTCTGAAAAAATACTTTTTCACGGTTCCTTCGTTTAGAGACATCGCTTCCGCTATCTCTTTAAATTTCATCCCTTCAAAGCTCTTCATATAAACTACCGTCTTCTGCTGAAGAGAAAGTTTTTCGATCTCTTTTTTTACCATCTCTCTTTTTTCCTCGTCGCTGAGCTCGAGTTCTCCCGCGATCTGAAAATCTTGCGTTTCCTTTGACGAATGGATCTCTTCATCAAACTCTGCGTGATCGGGTCTTTTACTATAGAATGAATAGGCCGTATTGACCGCTATTCTATAGACCCATGTGTAGAAAGACGATTCCCTGTTGAACTGTCCCAGGCTGTTATAAACTTTTATAAAAGTGTTCTGATAAGCGTCGGACGCATCGTCTTCGTTTTTCAATATGTTCAGTAGTAGGTTCATGATCTGCCTGTCATATTTTCTTATCAGTTTATCAAAGGCTTTTCCGTCTCCTTTGACCGCTTTGTTTATCAGCTCGTTCTCTATTTTTTTCAGTTCGTTCATTCGCTTTTTCCTTTTTTCCCCGGGGATCGGTCGACCGTTTTGCCAGCCTATGAGAAGTTCCGGTCGGCCGGCACCTTCCATCGCTTCTCAACCCTTAGACCCCTGTTATTTAAAAAAGTTGTCATTGCATTTTTAATTTTTTATTATCTGTCGTTTATTTCATACTTATTTTTTTATCAATATTATCGAAAGTGGCTGTGTACTTAGCTAAATCTACATCAATCCATTCGAGCAGGTCGTAAATATCCTGCCTTACAATCTTTGCATTACAAAAATCAATATCGTTACCGTTAAAACAAATAGGTTCATTGTGATATATCCTATTGCGGAATAATCTGATATTATTCAATTTCTTGCTAATAATTTCCCTGTTGACCTTTAATGGTTTTTTTGGAAAACAATGAATAATAACACCGCCAATTAATTTATAATGATATTTTTGAAATAAACTTGTCCAGAATCCAAAGGATAATTCAGCTATAACCTTACCGGATGTGACTGGAATCTTACCTTTATTACCTGCTATTGTTTTCTCGGCACCTGCAACACTGTATTTTAAAAAATATTTACTCGATGACAAAGAAGGATCATTCATAAAACCGTTTTTTTCGGTTATAATCCAATTCGGATTTGCAAAATGCGACGAAATCTGGTAATCTATTACATTTCGTAAAAATATTTCAAAAAGATTTAATATCGGATAGAATGCTTGTGATACACGCAAGTTCTTCTGATATAATTTCAGTGCATTAGTTTTTGAATTATTGGTTGCAGTTAAATACCTTTTTAGCCTTGGTTGTGAAATATAATATTCTAAAGTACTGTATTTCATTTAAAAATTCCTTGTGTTTTGATAGAAATCTTCGTATATTGTCTTCGTAATGCTTGATAAAGCCTCTTCCTTATCCGTAAGGAATGTAATCAAGCGTGAGACATTAGACCTCCCTTCAAGGAGGTCTTTTTCTTTTGTATTAAATAGCTTCAAATTTCAGGTGTACGATTTTCTCGTACAACTCACTTTTTTGTTTTTGATTGAATAGGATTATTGAGTTTGATTTTTTCATATTTTATTCCTCATTTAACCGTACGATTTTCTCATACTCTTGACATAAGTTCTCATAAATTATTACACGTTTCTTTCTGCAAAACACTCAGTTCTACCTGGGGACAACTTGTCCCTATGTAGTTGCTAAGTTCTGTATAATGTTACTCATTTTTCCACCTCTGACTTTACTTTGTTAATTTAATGAAATATCCGAAAATATTCCACCCTCTTTTCCCGCAATGTATAAAAAGATGATGGTCATCTAGTGGCACTCATCTTATATTCTTAAATATTTACGCTTTAAATCAACCTTACGATTCTATCGTACACTTCGCATAAAGTTCTTATAAAGTTTACATAAACTTCTCATAAAAATTAGCTATAAAACAGTGTGAGATTTAAAAATGTACGCATGAGGGTTCGTATAAGTTCTCATAAATTTTTACTCGCTTCCTTCTTCAAGTTTTTAATCTACTCGTTTAGTAACTCAAGCCTTTCAATTCTCTCTTTAGCATCTTCAACTGCAACTTTGATCTTTTCTTCCAATATCTTTCTCGGTGGGAGTTCAGTCCAACATTCTGTTTCCCCGTAACGACAATTGAGAGTCTGCTATAAATGATCTTTCGAAGGCTTCAGAGACATTTGGTTTCTGAGATCGCGAACGCTCCATGATTCATTTAATGTTTTTTTAGCATAGAACAAACGGGAATCTGTATTTCTTACCGGAAGCAAAAGAAGAAAGTGCGACCATGTCAGTTTTTGAGCAAGTGTCACGACAATTTCGTATGAGTCAAACAGTTCCGCAAACCGAAGCATTCTACGCAGGTTTTTATCCTCAAAGTTATTACCGTAAATCCGTACAAGCAACTTGGAAAGTGTCACGACAATCTGCTTTCCGTATTCAGCTCTCTTATTCTGTAAAACATGTTCGTTTATTCTCCTGCCAACATTCCAGAATAAAGTCAATAGTTCGCTGTTCGATAAATCTATAATCCGATTCTTACTGTTATAAATCAGTTCAGAAATATCTTTAAACAATTTCTTTTCACTCTGTACGATTTTATTTTCGCTTACAGTCAGATCGTATTTTTCAGGAGTTTTATTTTTCCAGCTCTTCAATAATTGCTTTATAATCGAAGTTCTCCGATCCTTCATAAAGTTTTCTGAATAATTCAAGTGCTGTCTGCCGCAGCTCTTCAGTTCTTTCGATCTGCCATATCTCGTAGCAGAGCACAGCCCTGTTGATCTCTTCAGATTCTTTTTCTAACATTACGGAAAGCATCTCTGCAGCTTTTTCGGGATCTTCAGAAGCTGTAAGTTTGCAGTTCATAACTTCTGAATTGAATATCTGACCTGGATTGTTAAGTTCTTTCGCGATCTTATATGCTTCATCGTTCACTGTCCGGCAGCCGCTGTAATCCTTTAATTTATATAATAGATCAGATTTCGCCTGCAGGAAATTGCATAAATAAGGTTTTATACAGTATTCCCTGCTGATGTTTATTGCTTTATCATAACTTTCATAAGAAGATCTATGGTCTCCGAGCTTATTGAACACCTCACCGAGATTTCCAGCGGTTATCAGGATCATTTTCTTGTCACCGAGTTCTTCCGCCATTTTTAAACCTTCGCGATAATATTCGGCTGCTTTACAATAATCTCCCTGCTGAAAAAATACATTTCCGGTGTTCACGGCTACGCTTATTGCCCCTTGTCTGTCACCCAGTTCGATTGCCAGCCGGAGCTGTTTCTGATAATATTCATTCGCTTTTTCGTAATTTCCCTGATTATAATAAATATTGCCGATATTTCCGGTGACCATTGACTCGCCTCTTTTATCTTTAAGCTCAAGAGATATCTGAAGCTGTTTTTCATAGCAACCCATCGCCTTTTCATGATCGCCTACTTTATTATAAACGACTCCCATATTGCCGATGACTGACGAGATGCTGTGTTTATCGCCCAGTTCTTCAGAAATTTTAAGTTTTTTGTTAAAATATTCCATCGCTTTTGAATATTGGCCCTGATCTGAATGAACTGATCCTATGCTGCCCATGGCGCTGGCTATTCCGTGTTTGTCACCGAGTTCGAGAGCTGTTTCATGCTGTTTATTAAAACATTCAAGAGCTTTTGTGAATTCCCCTCTCTCATAATAAGCTACTCCTATATTTCCCGAAAGTGCAGAAATATTTTTTTTGTCTCCTGATTCTATAGCAGATCGCATTGCCCTGTCATAGTATTCCAACGCCTGAGTATGGTCTCCCTGATGCCTAAATATATTGCCCAAATTGTTCAAAACATTTGTAACACTGTGTTTTTCATTAAGTTTTTCGAAAATGTGCCAAACTTTTTCATAGCTGTCCTTAGCTTTAGAGTAATCACCTTGCACATGATGGATCACTCCTATATTGTTCGTTACCGCCGCAACATCGCGGTCATTTCCGAGTTCCTCAGATATTTTCAGTCGCTTCGTAAAACATTCAAGCGCCTTATTATATTCCCCCAGATCATAGTTTATTTCCCCCTGTCCCTGTAGCGAACTTGAAATGCAGGTCTGGTCACTTATCTCTTCTGCTATCTCTAGCGAACCCGTATATAATTCCATCGCGGCATTCATTTCTCCCAGGTTCCTTTTCACTCCTGCAAGATTATTCCTGCTTATGATAATCTTCTTTTTATCGTCTATTCCTGCTGACAGCTCTGCTGCTTTCGAAAACAGGCTCACCGCTTCCGCCCAGTTCCCTGTCAGATCAAGTACCGCTCCTTTGCTGTTTATTATATCTATGAGTTCGGGAATGTCGGTCTCTCTTTTATGGAACGAGATCAATTTGTCATAACATTCGACGGCTTTTTTATTCTCGTAATTCTTTTTAAACCATTCGCCGGCTTTTTTATAGTAAGTTACCGCTTCCGCGTTAATTTCAGCTTTGTCGAAATGCCATGCCGTTTCGTAATATTTTTCTTCTTTTCCCAAATAGATCAGTTTTATTGATCTGGCTGCGAGAGAGTGAAGCTCTCTCAATCTAGCCTTTAACTGCATCTCATATATTGCCTCATGAAGAAGTGCGTGCTTGAAGATATATTTAATCTCCGCGAAATTGTTCCACAGCTGTTCATTTTCGATCTTCTCGAGTTGATTACCGATATTTTCTGTAACCTGAGCTGAACTATAGAGCTCAAGCATAGCAAGCAGAACTTTAAGCTCAACTTCCCTTCCGCACACTGAAGCCACCTGAATTATGTTTTTCAGCTCAATTTCAAGTCTGTCTATTCTCGCGATAATTACGGCACTGATGTTCCCCGGAATATCTACACTTTCTCCCGTTAACGAATAATACCCGTTTTGAAACCTGATCAGACCGTTTTCTTTCAGATATTGAACTATCTGTTCTATGTAGAACGGATTAAATTCGGATTTATTCCGGATCAGCGCCATCAGATTATCATCGGATTTACCGCCGATAAGAAATTCGATATATGAACCTGCTGATTTTTCTTCTAATTTTTCAAGTATTATCTCGTGTTTTTCAACTTCATCATCAGCCTGCAGAACAGGTTTAGACCCGTCATCATTGAAACGGCTTGTCGCTACGATCATTACCGGATAATCATTCAGCCCTCTGCAGAGCACCCTGAATGCTTCCTGCGAATCACCGTCTATCCATTGAATGTCCTCGATCTGGATTATGACCGTACTTAGCAGGCTTATACCTTTGATTAACTCTTTTACGGCAAATAATGTATTTTCGTAACGGCCCTTCGAATCAAGCTGCTCATAAAGCGAGTTATCATAATGTAAATTTATTAAAGCCGCGATCACTGACTTTGTCCTTTCCAGTTCAGTCAGTATAGCCTGAGAGCGTGCATCTGTAGAACTTCTTATTTTATTGAGAAAATCTTCGAATGTTGATTCAAAGTTATTTTGATTAACTTCTTTTGTTTCTGAAGATGACTGGGAAAAGTAATTGTTGAAGAAATATCTGAATGGATTCAGGCTTAATTTCAAAATGTTTTCAGTTTGAAGAATTAGTACCCGAGTACCGTTCATGCTCTTTGTAAACTCATATATAAGTCTGCTTTTCCCCATTCCGGCGTCGCCATAAACTGTAGTGATTCCGGCAAATTTTCCTTCTTTCAGAGGTCGTGCATTTTGCAGAAGGCTCTCCAGTTCGGTTTTTCTGCCTTCCATACGGCCTGTGAAGAATGAGTCTTCGATATTATCTTTTTTATTCTCAAGTCTATTGACCGATACAGGCTCAATTTTACCTTTGAACATCATTTTTCCGAGACCGGTTGTCTTATATATTTTTGATACCCTCTGAGCAGTAATATCGGACAAAAGAAACTCTCCCCATTCCGCTTTCATCATAAATCTTGCAGCCTGATTGACGATATCGCCGAAGACCGTATATTCGCATCTTTCAGCACTTCCTATAAATCCCGCATAAGCCGTTCCTGTTGTGATCCCTGCCCGGACATTTCCCTGAAGCGTGTTTTTCAGATCCCAGATAAAATTCAATGCTCTTAACGCATTATTTTCGTAACTCACGGGAGCTCCGAATACAGCCAGTATCACGCAGCCTTTGTCCCCGAAATCTATCTTGTTGAAATATCCGCCCTGGTCATTGCAGCGGAGGATTATCTCGGAAATGTAATTATTTAATTCTGTGCCGTTTGTTTCTTTTACTGATATGAAGACCGGTACTATTTCCCTGAATTCCCCCTGCTGATCAAGATTAATAACCTGCTCAGGAACAAATCTGCTTAACACCTTTTCCGTTATTTCAGCCTGTGAATCCTGCTTTGATCCAGCCTGACAGCTCTTGATATTATATAATTTATAATGATTCGTTCCGGTTTTCGATACTTCGATATCACTTTCCGGTATCTCTTTTAAAATATTATTATCCAGAATTATCTCCATAGAACCGCAGAAATGCTCTGATCCTGCACACGCATCGATTGCTTCTCCTCTAAAGTAATAGGCTTTATGATCCTCATTGCCGATTATTCCGAATTGAACATCTCCAAATGACATACCCAGTTTTACTTTTAATTCAAATACTCCGAATTTTGTATCATGCGGGTCTGTTTCTTTGAAAATATTTATTATCTCTGCTGAGCATGATACCGCATGAACCGGATTTACATTTTCTCCAAAGATAACCGTAAATGCGTCACCGGCAAATGTGGAAATAAAACCGCCCGAAGCATAAATGCTGCTGATTACAGGCTCAAATACTTTGTTTATGATCTCTGAGAGTATTTCCGCGCCTTCTTTTCCTTCGCGCATCAGACTCTCGGTCATGGCGGTGAATCCTGATATATCGAGAAAAAGTGTAGAGGCATTGAAATTGCCTTCGTATTCGTTTCTGCCGTACTTTTCTGAAATAAGATGAGGGATCAGGTTTCGCATTGTTATCTCCTCTTTTAAGCAGGATATGGTCTATTTATTTTTCTTTCTGTGTTCGAGTTCTTTTTTGACTTCTATCGAAGTATAGCCTTTGCCAGATTTTGCAAGTTCAGGGATCGTTCCTTCAAATACTATCTTCCCGCCCGTCGGCCCGCCTTCAGGACCCATGTCTATCACATGGTCGCAGTTGACTATGACATCAAGATTATGCTCGATTATTATGATCGTGCTTCCGGCATCTCTAAGCTCTTTGAGTACGTTTAGAAGATGCTGTATATCTAAAAAATGAAGCCCTGTGGTCGGTTCGTCCAGGATATAAACCGTACCGGCTTTTTTCGATCTTGAAAGTTCTTTTGAGAGTTTGATCCTCTGCGCTTCTCCGCCTGATAATGTTGTCGAAGGCTGCCCCAGCTTGATATAGCCCATCCCGACCTGCATCAGCGTCTGCATTTTATTTTTCAAAACGGGAATGTTTTCAAAATACTTGTACGCTTCCTGAACATCCATGTCTAAGATCTCGTTTATGTTCTTATCTTTGAAAGTGGCTTCGAGGGTTTCTGAATTATATCTTTTTCCTTTACAGACGTCACATTCCACATAAACATCGGCCAGAAAGTGCATCTCGATCTTGATAACTCCGCTTCCTTCGCACTTTTCGCATCTTCCGCCTTTGACATTGAAGCTGAATCGCGATTTCGTGTATCCGCGCATCCTTGCGAGCTTTGTTTTCGCCATCATATCCCTGATGTGATCGAACGCGCCGATATAAGTTACAGGATTCGATCTCGGAGTTCTTCCGATCGGGCTCTGGTCTATCTTGATCAGCCTTATGTCGTGTTCCTCGTATTTCATGCCCAGTTTATCTTCGAGATAAATATCTTTATATTCATAATCGGATTTAAGGTTTGTCGCATCCTTCAGTTCTTCCTTGTTTGACGCAAGGGTTTTTAAAGCGTTGAACAGGCTGTCCATTAACAGACTGCTTTTTCCTGCGCCTGATACTCCCGTTACGACAGTTATCTTGTTCATCGGAAATTTTGCGGTTATATTTTTGAGATTATTTGTTTTGCAGCCTGTGATTACGATATTTCCCGAGCTTTCTACGGGATCGAGATCTATATGAACCGATTCCCTTCTGAAAACATAATCTGAGGTATGTGTTTTTGCTTTTTCCAGCCCCTTGAAAGTTCCGGTGTAAACGATCTCGCCGCCGTAAATACCGGCTTCCTTCCCGAAGTCCACGACAGTATCGCCTGATTCTATCGTTTCCCTGTCGTGCTCGACCACTATGACCGTGTTTCCCTTTTTCTTGAGCTGTATTAGATTTTCTAAAAGCCTCTGATTGTCCTTCTGATGAAGCCCGATACTCGGTTCGTCGAGAACATAGATCACGCCCGTAAGCCCGCTCGCTATCTGGCTCGCAAGTCTGATCCTTTGCGATTCGCCGCCTGAAAGACTTCTCGCGTTCCTGTCGAGAGTGAGATATTTAAGCCCGACATTGACAAGAAATCCGAGTCTTTCCTCCATCTCTTTCAGAAGCTCTTTCACGATGAAATTTTCTTTTTCGGTCAGGCTCTTCGGAAGATTTTTCACAAATTTAAGAAGTTTGTCTATTTCGAGTGTCGTGATCTCATTTATTGTCAGGCCATCCACCCGCACGCCCAGCGATTCTCTTCTGAGCCTTTTGCCTCCGCATGAACTGCATTCCGCGTCGGTCATGAACACTTCGTAATATGTTCTCGCCATATTTGATGATGTCTCCGCATATCTGCGCTGGATCATGTTCGCGAGCCCCTCGTATGATGTGGTAAGGGTGCCGTTGAACGTTTTTGATGTATATGTCATGGAAAGCTGTTTTTTCGTTCCGTACATGATCGCTTTTACTGTTTCTTCAGGTATCTGATTGAACGGTGTCTTAGGATCAACCCCGTAGGCTTCCATTATTCCCTTTATTTTCTTGAACTCTATGTTCTGCCCTACAACGAATGGTATCGCGCCTTCTGAAATGTTGCGCTTCGGATATTTTACAAGCTTGTTGATATCCACGCGCTTGAAAAATCCCAGTCCGTGGCAGTCCGGGCACATTCCGGCCGGAGTATTGAAAGAGAATGAGTTGGGAGAAAGGTCGGGATAGCTGATCGCGCATTTTTGACAGTAATTCTTTTCGCTGTAGAGTACTTCAGTGTTCGCGTCGAGATCTCTGATGATCAGATTGCCCTGGGACAGCTTCAGCGCGGTCTCGATCGATTCCGCGAGCCTGCTTTTGATCTCATCATTCTTCTTCAGTCTGTCCACGACCACGAAAAGCTTGTGAAATTTCTTTTCATCGACGGAAATTTCATCGTCAAGCATATATTCGGCATCATCTATTATCACCCTGACATACCCTTCAGCCTTCAGAAAATCCAATGAGTTTTTCAGATTGCCTTTCTGCCTCTGAATGTACGGCGAGATCACTGAGAACTTTGTATTTTCCTTCATGTTTTTCATTACATCGTCTATTATCTCATCAACAGATCTTGATGTGACATGCTCTCCGCAGCTGTAGCAGTACTGATGCCCTATCCTCGCGAACATCATTCTGATAAAGTCGAATATTTCCGTAACGGTTCCTACCGTGGAACGCGGATTTGATGATGATGTCTTCTGCTCAATTGAAATTGCAGGCGACAATCCCTCGATCGAATCGATCTTCGGTTTTTTCATCACGCCTAGGAACTGCTTTGTATAGTTCGACAGAGATTCGACATACCGCCTCTGACCTTCAGTATATATCGTGTCGAACGCCATTGATGATTTTCCCGAGCCGCTGATCCCTGTGAATACGATCAGTTTATTCTTTTCAAGCTCAAGACTCACATGTTTGAGGTTGTGTTCTCCTGCGCCTTTTATAATAAGTTTTTCCGATGCCATTTAGTCCCCTTTCTGATCCAATAATAAAAACACAGAAATATACTTAATAACTTGAATATAATAAACCTGTTTTTAATAATAATTAATTCACAATCCGTTCACAAAACTTGACAAAATGATTTTTTTTATATATATTATATGTCAGAGAAATTTTGTAACTCGGCAAAACCGTTATACTTATAACGCTCCTGTTAAATCAGGAGAGGTTTTTTTGCCCTCAAAATTTTCTCTGAAAAAAGTGTCCTTGAACGAGGATAAAAGGAGGAAAAAATGAAGTTCACGATCGTAATTCTGATGTTATTAACAATGATAACGACCGGCGCAGAAAGACTTCGGCCTATCGAAAGCCTAAGAGCAGTCATGACAGACGAAAAGGGACTGCCTCTGGATGACGGAAAATATAATGTAACTTTTAAAGTCTATAACAGACAGAAAGACGGCTTTCTGATCAGCCAACACACCGAATTGGTTGAAGCCAAAGACGGAACCTGCAAGCTATGCCATGATAAACTCAATGAACTCAAAACAAAAGGTTACAAAGAAGTGTGGGTATCTACAACGGTTGAGAATTTTCCTGAAAGCAAATTCAGGATCAGAGTTTTTCTCGATCAGCGTAAATGACCTGAATAAAGTTATATTTACAAATTAAACCTTCCAATTCCGGAAGGTTTTTTTTATAATTCAATTATGAAAAACAATTACAATTTAATAGTCGTGACAGGACCTACCGCAACAGGAAAAACAAGCCTGGCAGTTTCGATCGCAGAAAAAATTAATGGAGAGATAATAAGCGCGGATTCCCGACAGGTTTACCGAGGAATGACGATAGGAACCGGTAAAGATCTGTCTGATTATAAAATACACGGCAAATTCATCCCGTATCATCTTATTGATATATGCGATGCCGGTGAGGAGTATAATGTATTCCGATTCGTAAAAGATTTCAAAAGAGTTTATTCTGACATTATTTCAAGAGGTAAACTGCCTATCTTATGCGGCGGATCCGGGCTTTATATCGAGGCTGTTCTGAAAGATTACAGGCTGCTGAATGTTCCTGCTGATGAAAAATTGAGAATGGAACTTGAGGCTAAGTCTGATGAGGAGCTTGAAGAAATCTTGAAGATTAATGCCGCCGTTCATAATATCTCAGATACTTCGAACAGGAAACGGCTGATCAGAGCTGTCGAGATCGCGCTTTATCAGAAGAACAGCACGGTAAAAGACAATGATCTTCCTTCTCTCGATTACATAATCTTTGCTGTTGATTTTGAAAGGTCAGCTTTAAAAGAAAGAATTACAGAAAGGCTTCGTAATAGGCTAAAGAACGGTATGGTCGAAGAGGCTAAAGCTCTTCTCGAAAGCGGTATATCAAAAGACAAGCTTGTCTATTACGGGCTCGAGTATAAATTTATGGCTGAATATCTTGACGGTCGGTACAGCTATAACGATATGTATCAGAAATTAAATTCCGCAATTCACAGATTCTCAAAAAGACAAATGACATGGTTCAGAAAAATGGAACGCGAAGGGATTAAGATAAACTGGATAGACGGAAGTTTACCTTTGTCGGATAAATTAAAAACAGTAATGAACACTCTGGAGACGGAAATTGAGTAATGTTTTAATTCTTACAGGTGCGGGTTTGTCTGCTGAATCCGGCATTAAGACTTTCAGGGATTCAAACGGATTGTGGGAAGAGCATGATGTAATGGAAGTGTGCTCAGTCGAAGGCTGGCTGAGAGACAGAGAGAAAGTTCTTCTTTTTTACGATATGAGAAGAAAGGATTCTGAACATAAGCATCCCAATGCGGCGCATTTCATGATCGCGGAGATGGGGCATAAATTCGGAAAAGAGGTAAGTATTATCACGCAGAATGTTGATGATCTTCTGGAAAAAGCTGGATGCGAAAATGTGATCCACCTTCATGGTAAACTTAGAGAATTAAGATGCGAAATGTGCGGGCATATTTTTGATATAGGCTACAGGTCAATTAAGGAAATACCTGAATGTCCTTTCTGTAAAAGTCATGCTTTAAGACACCATATCGTCATGTTCGGCGAGCCTGCTCCTTTCTATCAGAAGCTCTATAACGAACTCACTTCAACAGAGCTTCTCGTCGTTATAGGCACATCAGGCGAAGTGCTGCCTGTAGATCAGTTCGCATCATATACGAAGTATTCTATTCTTAACAACCTTGAACATTCAATGGCTATAAATCACATGATATTCACTCATACCTTTTACGAAAAAGCCACAACAGCCGCGCCTAAGATCAAAAAACTTATCGAAAAATTTTTCGAGACCGGAAAAGTATGAACAGATGGAATATCCCGTCATGGCTTGAAAAAGAAGTAAAAGCCCGCGATAAAAAATGCGTTTACTGCGGAACTGAAATGATCGAGAAAGTACCTCGGGGAAGTTCAAGAATTAAAGCCGCTACCTGGGAACATATTATTAATGATGAAACTATTATATCAGGAGAAAACATAGCCCACTGTTGTTGCTCCTGCAATTCAAGTAAAGGAACCAAAGATCTTTCTGCCTGGATGAACTCAAAGTATTGTAAAGATCACGGCATCACCGAAGAAACGGTAGCAGAAATAGTTAAAAATGCTCTCCGAAAACAACCGCATAAAATCAGTTCAGAAAACAGCGGAATCTTAGTGTAAAGCTCAAATCATTATTTATAAAAGCCGGCCTGACTTTCTCTAAATCAAAAAGACAAGCAGCTCTGAACTGGACATTTTATGCTGTCTTTTTCTTTGTTACTTTCATTTTGGACAAGCAAAAGAAAGTAAGATAATCAATACTTGAGCTTAAACAATCATTCTATTCAAGGCGGAACACTTATTATTCTAATTCTTTTTACTATTATCTTCCAATGCCTTTACAGCTTTTTCAATATCCTTGACCTTATATACCATATCCGGAAGCCTGCCGAGACATGCGTCTATTTTTCGCTGTTTAGCTATCTCTCTACTCGGAGTCCCTGTCACAATGCTCCCGTCCTTAAGATTACCCGCGATGCCTGCCTGAGCGCCTATCATAACCCCGTCGCCGATCGTAATATGCCCGACGAATCCTACCTGACCGCCGATCATACAGTGCTTTCCGATCTTCGTGCTGCCTGAAACACCTGACTGAGCAGCCATAACGGTGTTTGACCCGATCTCCACATTATGCGCTATCTGAAGCAGATTATCCAGCTTGGCTCCCTTTCTGATGATAGTCGAACCGAGTGTAGCTCTGTCAATACAGGTGTTGGCTCCGATCTCGACATTATCTTCGATAACGACATTACCGACCTGCGGGATCTTGTCATATTCGGACTGATTCGGCGCAAAACCGAAACCGTCGCTGCCTATCACCGCGCCGTTCTGGATGATAACATTATTACCGATCACGCAGTTTTCCCGGATCGATACATTTGAATAGATAACAACATTATTACCGATCTTTACATTCTGCCCGATAGTAACATTCGATTGTATCTGAGCATTATCGCCTATTACAGAGCTGGCTCCTACGGAAACAAAGGCTCCGATGGAGGGGGCTTTACCGATCACAGCTGTATCGTTTATATATGAAAGTTTATTTATGCCTTTTTCCGCTAAGGGAACTGTCGGGTGAAAAGCAATAAGGATCTTCAAAAATGCCTGATACGGATTATCAACCTTTAAAAGCGGGATATTTCTTTCGGTATTGAAATCTTTCGGAACGATCACCGCAGCAGCTCCGGTTGAATCTATCAAATGAAAATATTTCGGATTATGAAGAAAAGTTATCTCAGACTTGCATGCTGTTTCTATCTTGGCTATATCGGTGATCTCTATTTCGGGACTGTCTGAACCAGCACCGATCAGCTCAGCTATATTTTTCAAAGTCATTTTCATTATTATCTCCTATTTCTTCTTCTTTAATGTCAGAACCGGAAGTATCATCTCTTCTATGCTGACCCCTCCATGCTGAAATGAATTTTTGATCTGTTTATAAAAATCGTTCAGATTCTTTTCAAACACAAAGCAGTGGTCCTCTTTCGCAAGTATCATGTTCATGCCTTTAAATACTGAAGGCATCTTGTATTCGGTAGGCTTCTGCCAGTATAAAGTCTGTTTTTTGTTCGAAGTGGTCAGATTTTTACCGAATTTCATTCTGATACCGCTGCTTATTGTACCGTCTCCGGACACTTTTGTAAACTTATTTATCAGTTTCGCGCCGTGGTCTGTAGTTATCACGATCTTAAATCCCAGATCTCCCAGGGAGTTGATTATTCTCTGGAGAGCTGAATTGTCAAACCAGCTTTTGATCGTTGAGCGGTAAGAGCTTTCGGTAAACATCATTTCGCTTAATAGCTCGTCCTTTTTTCTGTTATGAATAAGAAAATCCACCATATTGACGACCAGCGCGAAAAGCTGCGTGTCTTTCAGATCATTGATAGCTGATTCTATCTTTGAAAACTCTTCGATTTTAAACACTTTGCTGTATTTTAATTTTTTTCCTAGATCGATCCCCAGTGATCCAAGTTTCTTTTCCAAAAGCTCTTGTTCAAAACGGTTGCTGCTCTTTTCATCTTCAAAATTGTCTGAATATATTTCCGGATACTTTTCCTCTATCTCGGAAGGAAAAAGCCCTGAAAACAAAGCATTCCTTGCGAACTGTGTGGCTGTCGGCAGTATTGAAAAATAAGAATCCTTCACGATCGTAAATTTATCTTTCAGTAATTCCTCGATTATACTCATCTGATCGAATGGAAAGCAGTCTATCACGATCAGTGCAGTTTTTTCCTGTTTGAGACCCGGGATAACAAACCTGTCCAGTATGTCAGTTGAAAGCAAAGGCTTGTCAGGATTTCCGGTTAACCATTTACCGTAATTTTCCTGTATATAGCTTCCGAAAATCACATTGGCATTGGCCCGCAGATCATCAAAAGTAGCCGCCAGATTGCTGTCTTTTATTTCATCAAGCCTTAAACTCCAGCCGGTGATCATCCCGTTGATCACTATCCAGTCATCGAATGACGGATCCTTATCCAGCATGCCCGATATTATCTTATAATTTTTTATATAACTTTTTGAAAGGTTTTCGGTTATCAGATCCTCTTTCTCTAGATTTTTTCTGATGCTCAGGTAAAGCTGAAGCGGACTCACCGGCTTTGTAAGATAATCGTCTATCATGCCGCCGACAGCTTCAAGGAAAATCCCTTCCTCTTCGGATTTTGTTACCATAATTGCTTTTATTGCGGTATCCACAGCTTTGATCTGCCTGAGAGTTTCCAGCCCGTCAAGACCTACCATCATCTCATCCAGTATAGCAAGGTCATAATTTTTTTCTTTGATCATCTTTACGGCATCGTAACCGTTGGTTGCAGTGTCTATTTCATAGCCCTTTTTCTCAAGATACATAATATGCGGCTTTAATAATGATATCTCATCATCAACCCAGATTATTTTATTCATAAAGAAACCTCCGAAAATTCTTTCGGGAGCGCATTTATATCAATTTCGGTGTAAAATATAGTAAGCTTTGAAGGAGGATTATATGTCCGTAATCTTATTCTTTTCGGCATTATATGTCCGTTACTGGAGATAAAATAATCATATTCCTTTTTGTAAACGAGATCCCTTTCATAATACTCATCTATCTCTGTTATAAGAAGGTTTTTGTTCAGCGTCACAAACTGATATTTCTTATCGGTCAGGCTAACCCTTATCACAATTCTGTCAGCCTCTCTTCTCACAATATTTACCGGATATGGATTCCGGTCATAGCAGAAAAGTGAAGTCTTCAGATCTGTTACGCTTATATTCAGGCCTGTAATTCTATTTATCGAGTTTTCATCCCTGGCGCCTTTTACCAGTATCTTATTGAAATAATTTACTGCTTTTAAAGAATCTTTATTCATAAAAAGAACCGCTTCGGTCTCGCCTACGAGCCCTTTGATCTCTAAATAGACCGTATCATTTTTTGAAAGATAGATATAGCCGCTTGACTGCTGTTTATCTGAAGATGTTGTATAAGAAAAATCGAAGCTGCCCGATACTGTTCTGATATCCGAGTAGTTAGCTTCAAGCGCTTCAGAGATGGTTGTTTCATCCACGATGCCGGTATCGAATTGCTTTAATCCGGTTCCGATCGCCGTACATCCGGTAATTAATGCTAGCGATGCCAGTAAAAATATAAGAATTTTTGCCATATCAGAATCCGGCCTGAAGTATAAAATTGCTTTTTGATATTATCTCAGAGATGATCACGGCTGTTTTATTGATTGACATATTATCCAGATCGCCGGCTTTGTTCAGAGCCGCTTTAATATCTGTGTAATGAGAGAATAATTCTTCAGAGCTTTGATGATAAAATGACTTTTCATCAGAGAAAATGCCGTTCATTATCTTTTCAGCTTCTTCAAATCTGCCCATTTTGAACAATACCCAGGCTTTAGTGTCTAAAAACGTAATGGATTCATTTTTCCCTGAGATAGCTTTATCGGCGTACTCAAGCGCTTTTTCAAGATCTCTAGAGCTTTCGGCCAGCTGGTAGGAATAATTGTTCAATAGTTCAGGATCTTCCGGGTGTGCTTTCAGCGCTCTTTCATATGCGGAAAATGACTCATCTTCTTTTCCGTTCTTTGCGTATTCATTAGCCATTACCTGATAAATATAAGCACTGCCTTCCGGATATTTTTCGATTGTATTGCGGTATATTTTTTCCGCTTTTTTTATTTCATCTTTGCTTATATACAAAGCGGCAAGCTGCAGATTAAGCGTACTTTTGGGAAATTCTTTCATCCCGTCTAAAAGCAGATTACGCGCAGTCTTAAAGTCTCCTTTTGACGAAAAATACTCGGCATGATCAGAATAATATTTAGCTTCACCTAGCGTGTACTTTGCCATTTTGTTGAGAACTTCTAAAGCTTTATCATAATCCTTCATATATATAAATTCGTCGAAGGCAAATCTGTATGCGATGTACGGAAGCTCTATAAATTCATTTTCAAGGCCGGTTAATATTTCAGACACCTTTTCTTTATTTTCGGATGTTTTTGAATAGAACTGCATTGCGATAGTTACAAAATACAACTTGTAAGTCCTGCTGTATTCGTTTTTTAATATTGTATTCAGGAATTCTTCGAACTGCTCTTTGGTTGTAAAAGTAAAAATATTGTCCTCAAGTTTCTGATTCAGCACCATCGCGGCAGTTATGATCTCTCCGTCCGAGTATAATTCAGCTATGATCCTGTCAAGGATCTCCGCAGATCTTTCTTTATTTCCGTTTTTGGATTCGTTGAGATACAAATATATTCCTGCCCTTCCAAGTTTACCCCCCCCGTCGTAAAGGTCGTTTAATATCTTGTACCCCTCCTCGTAATTACCAGATCTGATATACTCCAAACTGAGGCTGAGCATAACATTGTCAGATTTTGAATACCTGTATGCCCTTTCGTAATATTTTTGAACGCTTTCCGTGTTCGCCGCCTGTTCAGAAAATATTCCCCATAAAAAGTCAGATACCGCGTCAGAATTGTAATTAGCATAGTTTTTTTGGGTGAATGAATATACACAGGTGTTAATAGCCAGGACAAATATCAGGAACAGTAATTTACTTTTCATAATCTAATTGTACAAAGATATCATTATATTGTTTTTATCGGTTGAAATAAAATACGAACTGAACTCATTTTTCAGCCTTACCGTTATTTGCACCGAGTCCTTGAATTCAATGAATTTAACTGTTCTTACTACTGCTTTATTGTACAGATATTTTTTCACGGCAGCAGTAAATTTGCCTTTATAAAATGTTATATTGAAAAAGTTATCTCCCGAAAAAAAAGCGGTAACATTATTTCTCGGGTCATTCCCGGAGTAAGAGAGCTGGATGAGAATGCCGTTAGCCTTTTCAGTAATATTCATATTTGATATGCTGTAAACTGTATTGTCCGGAGATTTCAGGTTATCATCATCTTCTTCATCAGTTACTATTATTTTCTCTTCTTTTCTTTCAGCCTCAACCTTCTCTATCTCAGATTTTTCTACTATAATTCTTTCTTCTGTCTTCTTTTCCGGTTTTGATACCTTCACGCTTGCAGGCTGACCGGTCATTTCTTTTTTTGAAGAAGGTTTTTCGTTTGTTACCGGACTTAAAGCCGAACATCCGACAATTATGCCTGACAATATTATGATGATTATATATTTCAAATTTTCTCCCTGTTTTAATACTACAGTTTCAACTGCAGTTGTAATATACCAAAGTTATTTGGTTTTCGCCTTATTTTCTTCTATTGTTTTTAACAGGTCAATGGCCGGGTCAAGACCCCGTTTAAATCCTATTTTTTCAAAAATTTTCTTAGCCTTCAGGGCGTAGTGTTCTGCATTTATTCCGTCATTAAAATTGTTAAAATATGTATATGCGAGATTATAGAGAGCTTTACCTTCAGAGTGAATATCGTTATGCTTTCTGGAGTAATCGATCTGAAGATTGTAGTATTTCAGGCTTTCTTCCAGCTTGCCTGTTTCCGCAAAACAGTTCGCCAGGTTCCCGTAACTGTGACCTACCATCTCGATATTATTTATCTCCTCTGAAAATTTGAGATTGGCTTTATATATATCGACGGCTTTGGTATATTCTTTTTTATAGAAATAAGCATCGCCTCTGTTATCGTTCAGTATCGACATCCTCAATTTGTTGCCTGTCTTTTTCAGAATTTCTTCTCTTTTTTTGCATAATTCAAGCACTTCATCATATTTTTGAGTATCGATCTTTATATTGGACAGACTCTGCAGAAGGCTTTCCTTCGGGTCCAATTTGGCGGTTTTCTCGACGATTTTGATACCCTCGTTTATATACTTTTCAGCTTTCTGAAAATTCCCTTTAAGATAGCTGACTCTGGACAGCCCGTCGATCGCTCTCATGATCAGATTATAATTATGGATCTTTTTAGCTTCGATAAATACTTTTTCAAAATATGATTCGGCTTTTTCTATTTCTCCGAGCTGGGCGTAAGCTGAGGCTATATTCTGAAGAGCCGTGAATTTTTCGTTTATGAGGTTAATCCTTTCTGAGATCAGTATCATCTCTTCGTATATTTTTATCGCCTTGCCGAATTCCCGCTGCCTGAAAGGTCTTTGCGCGGATACGCTCATTGACCACACTCTGAGTTTATCGTTTTTCGTTACGCCTGTAAGGTATTCCATCCTTTCAAAACTTTTTTCGATCTTATCCTTTTCTCCCAGAAAAATATAAGCGGTAGCCGCATCGATCAATCCTTCCAGTTCAATATCCCCGGTGGCAAATAACTTCATTTTTTCGAATTCTGCGGCAGCGTTTTTATAATCCGATGCTCTTTTAAATATATTGATTTTTTTTACATTTGCAGCCTGATGAACAGGGTCGTCAGGAGTCGTTCTGTTCATTATCTTTTCTGTAATGGCTAAAGCTTCACTTCTCTTCTCCATTACTTTCAGCATTTCTATGTCAATAAAATAGCTTTCAAGTTTCTCTTTAGGCGACATTTTATATTTCCTGAAAAGTTTAAGATAACCGATCGCCTCTTTGTAGCTGAATTTGTTCTTTGCGGATTCGGCTGATTTAAGCAGGTAATATTTAGCCTTATCCTTATCGTTCGTATGCCTGTAATGAAAAGCGAGAAGTTCGTATGCGGCCGAAATGTTATCACCGTAATTTTTTTCGTAGAGCTGAGCTATACTCAGATGATATTTTCTCCTAAGTGAATATAGAAGGGTTTCATAGGCCACTTCCTGTGTTATCGCATGTTTGAATAGATACTCATTCTCGCTGGTTTCTTCGAATATCGTCAGATCTACTTTCGTCAGGTCAAAAAGGCTGTCTCTGATATCAAGCTGACTTGCGATCTCTTTAAGGTTCTGCAGCTGCTTCAATATGTCGAACTGAAATATCCTGCCTATTACCGAAGCTATTTTCAGCACAGTTTTGCTGTTTTCATCAAGCTTATCTATCCTTGATAGCACAATATCATTCACATTGTCAGGTATTTTGATAGATTTTATGGAGGGTTTGATCCTGTATCTTGTTTCTGAATATTCTGATCTTACCTCAATAATATCCCCGTCATTCTTTAATCCTAAAAGTATCTCCTCCATAAAAAACGGATTGCCCTTAGTTTTCTGCTGTATCTGTTCATAGATCTTTCCGGGAATGTTCGCGAGATTGAATTTTTCTATTAAGAATTCCTTTCCTTCGTCATATTCGAGATTATTAAGCTCAACTGTATATGAATTCCCGTTCTCTTCAAAAGGTTTCATAATGCTGTCAGGCCTGAAAACGAAACTGATATTGCCCGGGTTAAGTTCCGGATCAAGAATGTTTAGAAGATTTAAAAATAACCCGGCTGAAGACGAATCTATCCAGTGAGCGTCCTCGAGGTAAATAACCGCTTTATCTTCAGATATTATTTTGTTGAAGATCGTAAGTGAAACATCGGCAAAAAAATCTTTTAATCCCGGATCTGAAATATTTATTTTTTTATCTGACCATGACAGGAACGAAGCATATAGATCTGTATTTTCCTCTTCATTTATACGCTTCATCAGAATTTTCAGTTTTTTTAACTTTTCACTGTTCTTATCAAGAATATTTACTCCTGCGAACTTTGCTATGAACTCTTTAACGGCATAATACGGATTGTCTTTTGTGTATGAAAGACAGCTTACGAGATAGCAAACTGCATTCTTCTTCCTTTCTTCCAACATCTTATTTAACATCACCGATTTTCCCAAACCGGCTTCAGCCTTTATATTTATAAGAACTGATTTCTTTTTATCGATCGCAGATCTGTATTCATTCTGCTCCCTTATTCTGCCTATAAGTTTTATCCTTTTGCTCTTTCTGCTATCAAGCACGGACTTTAATTCGTAGGCGGAAAACAGCTCAGTAACCCCTTTAAGCTTTAGTCTTCTTTCTTCCCCGGTCTCTATCTCGGTGACTCTATCCTTTATCTTTCCCGATATTATTATTTCATTCTCTCCGGCGGATGCCATCAGCCTTGCGCTAAGATTGACTGTGTTGCCTATAACGGTAAATTCTCTGCGGTTGGAAGCTCCAACGACTCCGAAATATATATTACCGTTATTCACTCCTGCTTTAATGTTTATTTTTTCGGTCTTATTCAGCTTTATTTCCCTGATCGCCCTTAGCGAGAACTCTTCATTTTTTTCTGTAGAAACAGGTGCTCCGAAAAGCGCGATTATCTTATTTCCTTTATCACCCATATCTATCTTATTTATAAATCCCTGATATTTTTTTACGGTAGAGGCCGTCAAAGAATAGAAGTCATTCAGAATTTTATAATCGAATTTGTCATCGTACTCTACGCCCGTGAAGTTTAAAAAAATTACAGCGCAGTTCCTTAGCTCCCCTTTTTCCAAAGCGCCTGCTTCCTCCCTGATCACAAGCTCTCTGTCAATGAATTCTCTGAACCAGTCAATATCTTCCTGCTCAAAACTTCTTTTTTTAAGTTTTTTGAAACTTTTATCAGAGATCAGCGAAGGGATATTGATCTTGAAAAAATCCCCTTTCTTTTCATACTGATCCTTTGGCAGATCTTCGGTCAATTTATTCGAAACTATTATTTCTCCCTGTTCGGCATGATGTTCGCATTCGCAGGCGGTATCAAGAGTGTCGCCTGCTATAAAATACTGTTTATTTTCGTCTCCGAGCATGCCTATCACGGAATAGCCGTATGCGATCCCTATTTTTATTCTTATTGAACATTCGCCCGCGATCGTCTCTATCTTGTCAAATCTCTTTATAGCATTCTGTATTTCAACTGCGGTAATTAAAACATTCTTTTTACTTACTTTTTTCGGAAAGAAAACAGTAACTGCATCTCCTCCGAATTTATATACCGAACCGTCTGCATCAGTTATGAGAGATATGATATCTTCAAACACTTCATTGATTATCCTCGATATCTCTTCTGAACCTTCCTTACCTTTCGCTGTAAGCTTCTCTGACAGGTTTGTGAATCCTGATAGATCCGCGAACATTACGGTTCCTTCCTCTCTGACAAATCTGTGCTTTTTAATTTCCGGATATATCTCTATAAAATGTTTCGGGATGTATTTTGACAGCATATTTCTATCCTGATTTAATTTATTATTGAAAATACAAAAGTTTTTTATAAATCAGATTTCTTCCAATAGTGTTAAAAGATTTGGAATATCAGTTTTTACTGTGGACCAAACATGTTCTACATCGACATTAAAATAGCCGTGAGCAAGCCAGTTTCTCATTCCGATTATATCACTCCATGGAATTTTATCATTTTTATTTCTAAATTCCAATGACAGTTTTGATGACGCTTCTCCGATAATTTCAATATTTCTGATAATAGCTTGGAGAGTTTTCCTGTCTTTTGATAATTCCTCAAAAGTCATGCCGCCTAAAAATTGAATAGCCTCGTTTGCTGCATCAATAATATGTTTTATTCTTGTTTCATCATCCTGATACATATTCGACCCTTCGTTCATTCATAACCCTATCAATAAAATATCTGCTCAGATCATTTGCTGTTCTTAGATCAACCTTTTTTCCTAAAAGGTCCGAAAGTTCTCTTTGAATACCTATAAAAGTAATAAGTCCGGGTGTACAACCTTTTTCGAATTCAATGAGAATATCAATATCGCTGTCCTGATTCAATTCCTCCCTGACTGCAGAACCGAATAGTGATAACGATTTTATTTTGTATTTTTTACACAGGCTTTCCAGCTTGCTTTTTTGTATATGGTCCGTAATTCTGTACATGTGATATTCTCCGTTAACTCAATCAGTAATATACGGCATTTTATTATAAAAATAAAACTTTTTATTTCTCCGATGAGTTAATGCGCATCAAGCCAGTTATCGCCTATCCCGATATTAACTTCGAGCGGAACCGACAACTCGACCGCATTTTCCATTTCGTGCCTGATGAATGCTAAAAATTTATCAACGATGTCTTCTCTTACTTCAAAAACTAATTCGTCATGAATCTGAAGGAGCATTTTTGCTTCGTAGCCATCCATCTTTGAATCTATCCTGATCATAGCCATCTTTATAATATCAGCCGATGCCCCCTGAATAGGCGCGTTGACCGCCGCTCTGACCGCAGCACTTTTGATATTTTTGTTAGACGATCTGATCTCGGGTATCTCTCGTTTTCTTCCGAACATTGTTTTTACATAACCGTACTGTTCTATGAAAAGTGTTGTATCGTCAATATATTCTTTGATCTTGCTGAACTGCGAAAAATACAGATCAATGAAATCTGAAGCTTCCTGAAAGCTTATCCCCATGTCTTCGCTTAAGCCGAATTTTGTTTTTCCGTAAAGAACGGCGAAATTTGTGGTTTTTGCTCTTGAACGCATCTCTTTCGTAACTTCATCTATGCTTACGCCGTATAGTTTAGATGCGGTAGCCTTATGAATGTCAACTCCATGCCTGAAAGCTTCGGTAAGATTTTCATCTCTGCACAGATGCGCAAGAATTCTCAATTCTATCTGGGAATAATCCGCAGAAATAATTTTATACCCGGATTTTGGAATAAAAGCCGTCCTGATCTTTTCACCGACCTCATTCTTTATAGGAATACTCTGAAGGTTCGGATTTGCCGATGATAGTCTGCCGGTAGTGGCTATATGCTGTAAAAATGTCGTATGGATCCTTCCCGTCGGCGCGTAAATATATTTAATAAGTCCTGCGGCATAAGTGTTGTTCAGCTTTGACAGTTCTCTGTATTTTAAGAGGTAATCAGCTATCGGCATCCCTTCATAGGCAAGCTTCTTTAGCACGGCGTGATCCGTTGAAAATGTCCCGCTTGTGCCCTTTCTCCCGCTTTTCATATTCAGTTTCTCGAAAAGAACCTGACTGAGCTGTTTTGGCGAGTCGAGATTAAATTCCTCGCCTGCAAGAATAAAGATCGTTTTTTCAAGCTCTTTAGCAGCTGATGCCATTTCTTTTGAAATATTTTCAAGAACAGATTTTCCGATCCTGATCCCGCACCTTTCCATTATAAAAAGTACTCTCAAAAGAGGAATTTCCATATTGTAAAATATTTTTTCGATCTCTTCATCCGCATGTATATCTTCTTTAATCATAAAAGAACTTCTGAAAATAAGCTCTGCTTTTTCGCATTCGGTTATCTTTTTTTCAAAGGCAGTTTCTTTTTCTTCTATCGTAAAATGATTAAGGTAATTTCTCGCTATCCCGGGCATATCATGGTTATTAACGCCGCTCCTTACCAGAAAATCCCCCAGAAGGATATCAAATAACGCACATTTAACTTCAAATCCGTAGTTCTTTAAAGCGTGGAGGACTCTTTTCAAGTCATATCCGATCAGAGTGATATCGCAGTCTTCGAGTATTTCTTTAAAATCAGTAAGAAAATCGCCAATCGAATCTTTATCGGCTGAATCAAAAAGGCTAAGCTGCTCATTTGCCTCTTTGAAGTCTTTGCTGACAAAATACGCTTCGTGTTCTTTCAAAGATATTGAAATGCTTTTTATTTTCAATTCAAGAAGGTAATCTCCTTCAATATCGAGCCGCATTGAAAATTTAGCTGATTTTTTTATCCTTTTTATTAGCTGATCTACATCCTTTTTTTCTCCGATCGTATGAAAGTCATATTTGCTGTGATCATATCTGTCGGCTTTGGTGCGCACTGTCTGAACTCCCTGCTTTTTTTCAAGATATTCTAACAGCCGCTTCATATTGAGCTTATAAAAATAATCAGCAAGTTTTTCAAAATCATAGCTTTTGATGTGAAGTTTTTCTTCGTCAAGATCGACTTCGAGATCAGTCTTTAAGGCTACCAGCTCCGATGAAAGTTTGATAATATCTTTACTGTTCAAAAGCGATTCTCTTACTGCATTCCCGCCCACTTTATCAATGTTTTCAAATATTCCTTCTATGGTACCGTACTCAGTCAGCAGTTTAATTGCAGTTTTTCTTCCTACTTTAGGCACTCCCGGGATATTGTCTGAAGTATCTCCGGTAAGAGTGAGAAAATCTTTTATCTGCTCGGGATAAAGCTCGAACTTCTGCTTCACTCCTTCCCTGTCATATATGGTCTGATCCTTGGGATCGTAAACGAAAACCTTATCATTCACAAGCTGTGCAAGATCTTTGTCGGATGAAAAAATATATACAGTATATCCTAAATCAGGCGCTTTTTTGCTTATTGCTCCGATCAGATCATCAGCTTCAAATCCTTCCTGAGACATGGTCTGGATCCCTGTAGCTTCGATCATTTCATACAGAAGCGGGATCTGATTCCTGAGTTCATCCGGCATTTTTTCACGGGTAGCTTTGTATTCAGGATACAGGTTATGTCTAAATGTAGGCGCGGCAGTATCAAGAACTATAGCCATGTACTCCGGCGCTTCATTCTCTATCAGATTGAAGAAAGACGAGAAGAATCCATACAACGCTGAAACATTGAATCCTTCTTTAGTGATCAGCGGTTTTGCCCCGAAGGCAAAGAATGCTCTGTATATCAGACCGTAGCCGTCAATAAGATATAATTTTTTTTCCGGTAACTCGTTCAAGCTCTAACCTTTTTTTGTTTGAAAAAATAAGGTTTTACATAAATATTTGCAAATACAATATTTCTATTTCAGGAAAAGAATTTTCGTTTCTGCTGCCGTAATTCCGTCATTTACAAGTTTGCAAAAATATATTCCGCTTGAAAGATCATCTGCATTAAAGTTGAATTTATATTGACCTTTTGATAATTTTTTATTCAAAATGACTTTTACTTCCTGTCCGAGATAGTTGTAGATAGAAAGTCGTGTAAAAAAATCAATATCCAGTTTGAATTCAATCACTGTAGAAGGATTAAAAGGATTCGGGTAAGCCCGTAAATCGCAATCACCGACTAAGTTAGAGCTTTCATCAATACCGGTAAAAATACTATTATCAACCATCTGACTTACGGCTGAATTTAGAAATAAATTACCTGCCGTATCACTGTTTTTGAATAAAGATGATGTTCCCAAAACGAGCAGTTGGCCGTAATCGTTTATGATTTTACCGTAAGCTGAAGGATTTAATTCATTTGCCGGGTAATAACCATAATTACCGTCAGGATATAATATCCCCATAGTTAAGTAATCTGAGTATTCGTAACAATACACACCCATTGAAACCCCAAGCGGTTCCGATCCTGATGATATCGCATTAGCTTTTTCATTGTCATAAAATAATAAATTGTTAACCGTCCAGTACTCCCTGTAATCATAAATATTGATTCCGAACAGATCATTCTCGCTTTCAAAATAGTTATTTGTATAGTATTCGTCAACAACCCCGTATTCGTTCACTTTTAATCCGTTTTTCAGATCATTTTTAGAAGCTGCCATATTCAGATCAACTGCCGCTTCCGATTCTCTTTCCCTGATAAATGACAGCATTACCCACATAGTTCTGTTTAATTCTCCAGGATAAGGTTCACAATTGAATCCTATCAGCTTATCATAAACTTCTTTTCCGAAATGATAAAATCCAAAATAGTCATCTCTACTAATTCCTGATCTGTAAAGCAGACCTTCCACCCACTGAAAATCATTCACAAGATGATCAATTTCTTTTGCGGTCAATCCTTCTTCTATACCTTTTTTATAGAAAGCGGTTTTAATCCTGTCCGTAACTTGTTCCGTGTTGAGATATTCCCAATTATCAGGCTGTATATTTTCAAAAGGTAAGATTTCTTTTATTTCAGTGATCCTGTAAAGATCTGTACCTTCATACTTGAAGATAAAAAAATCGTCCAGCGAAAACGGTATTCTGTTTTTTATACTCAATCCCTGCTCGAAATCAAATTCAAGAAAATTGAGCTTATTATTCAAACTTCCTTCGTAAATGATCTCATTTGAGTTGTTTTGAACGATTTTATGGGAGCTCCAGTTCGATTTTGTTACTCTGTTATTTTTATCAGGTACGATCTTAGGGTTATTTGATAATAAAGTGAACCTGCCGGGAAATTCTATTGAAATATCTGCTGAAATATTTTTGTCTGAATAGAAATGAATGAACGGTTTATCAGCCATCGAATTGCAATAGTTATCAGTATTTATAAATGAGAGACCTTGAGTAAATGCTTCGCTTAGAGCCCACAGATCAAAATTCTGATACAAAGTCGTGTTACCCAAAATAGCCCAGTAAGTATTGTCCCTGATTCTGATCACAATATTGTAATCGGATAACGAATATTTCCCCTCAATGCCATCACAGGAGAATAAAGGAACGCCGTATCCTATCTTTATCTCATAAGATTGATCTGCTTCGAGATCAAAATACACTTCCCACCCTATACCAAGTGCATTCTCAACATGTGATGATCCCTCAAAAAATTCGCTGACTATCTCTCCGGCAGGATTTTTTATATATCCCGTAGCTCTTTTCCAGAAATCTTCATTTGGGCTTTTTGCGAAGCAATATAAACAGATCGGCATTTCAGGATAATAACCGTCCGGAAGATCAATATCGTATGTCTTACTGCCTAACCCGCTCACAGTTTCGTGTACAAGTATTTCATCAAAAGGCAGGCTGTCAGGTGTTAAGATCGTTACTTCATCGTCCGAAAATAAACTGCTAAAATCTATAATTGACTGAAATTCACCACCCGAGTCTCCGACAAAATCGGCTCCATGGATGTTATCTATCAGAACCTTATGTTGTGCTGATAACAATCCGAAAACGACTATCAGTGGCACTACAAGCAATAACTTTTTCATAAAACACCTCCGCTGATATTTTGCCCTCTCTCTTAAAAACTACATATGTTACATGCAATATAATAAAAACATGATATGAATCCAATTAAAATAAACTTTTGAACAAAAAACAAATCATTATTTTGCAGACCGCGCTACCCGGAATCCCAGATAAAAATAAGTATCATTAGGATTATAAAGATTTCTGCAGCAGATCCTTGAACATTTATCATAATTGAACCAGCTTCCGCCCCGGATGACGCGTAGAAAACCTTTATTCGGTCCTGAAGGATTCGACCTGCTCTTGCCTTCGGCCGGATAAACATCGTACCAATCCCAGCACCATTCGCTCACATTTCCGGTCATATCGTATATTCCAAGCTCATTAGGTTTTAAACTTCCTACTGAATGAGTCGAATCTTTACAGTTACCCTCAAAAACCGCCACTTCTTTGATATTGTTGCTTCCGCTGAAAATGGATTTAATATCATTTTTACCGCCTGCTGCCGCATACTCCCATTCTGCTTCGGTCGGAAGTCTGTACCCGTTTGCGCTGAAGCTACAGGAAATATCCATCCCGCTTCCTGAGTAACATTTCTGAAGCTCTTCGATCTCGCTTAGCCTGTTGCAGAATTTTACTGCGTCGAACCAGCTCACATTCTCTACCGGAAGACTGTCGTTTGTAAATTCTGAGGGATTATTCCCCATAACAAAATTCCATTCGGCCTGTGTTGTCTCATATCTGCTCATATAGAAGCTGTTAACGCTCACTCTGTGAACGGGTTTTTCGTCTGAGCAGCCATCTCCACCCATTAAAAAAGCTCCCCCGTCAACGAGCGCATATTCTCCGCCGATATCAGGACCTCTCTTAAGTTTGATCTTTCTTTTTTCAGCTTTATCTTTTTCGATCATAATATCTTCCGTATGGCTCTTATGGCCTTTTTTACTTACTTTAAGCCTGTATTTACCAACAGGCAAACTGCTGAAAGTTTTGCTTCCGAGTGCAGTATATTTATCTACTTCTTCCTCCCACAATTCTGTCAGACAGCTGTCCGGCATTGTATTTACCTGCACTGTGCCCGTCGGAAAATCCGGATACATCATAAGGGTTTTAATCTCTTTATCAGACAGCGACACGGTTTTCTCAAGAGTCTTAACGCCGTCCATTTCGATTTTGATACGGTACTCACCGGGACTCAGTTTAATATTCTCATAATTTTTTTCTAATTGGTTATTAACAAAAACTTTTGCCTTTTTAAAAGTATTCAAGATCAGAGTAGCTCTAATGTCTTCGAAAGTATATTTTTTTCTGGTTTCGGGGGCTTTGATCGTTATTGTTTCCTCAATATCGGGATATCCTTTATATGACAAACTGATCTTATGTCTTCCTGACGGGTAATCAAATTCAACGGGTGTCGTTCCTATCTCCTCATCTGCTATAAAGACCTCAGCTCCTTCGGGTTGCGAACTGATAAATACCTTAGCAATTTTAACTGTAAATCCGGCCGAGGACGCTTTTAAAGAATCCTGAGCTGACGAAGACGCGAATATAACTGACATTAATATCAGGAACATCGGTTTCATTTTTTACCAACTGTGCGTAATGTATTGTTTACAACTATTAATATAGTGAAAGTTTTTGCAAAAACCTAATAAAATATTTCTTTTTCATCCTGTATTTGATATATTGGTATTCAATTTATTAAAGGAATTTTTGTGACAAGATATATGTCGATAGATTACGGGGATGTTAGAATAGGACTGGCGGTTACAGATCCATTAAAGATCATTTCTTCCGCGTATAAGACTATTAAAAACGATGGTATTGCTTATGTACTCGCGGTTTTGAAAGATGTTATTATTAAAGAAGAAATTGAAAGGATAGTTCTGGGTCATCCTGTAGGACTTGACGGAAATAAAACTAAAAAAACGATTCAGGTAGAAGAATTTGCTGAAAAGCTTAAAGAACTTGGGATTGAAGTTATACTTCTTGATGAGAGTTTTACTACGAAAAGAGCGCACGACATACTTCATTCTATGGGGAAAAAGACTGGGGACAATAAAGATAAGATAGATATGATAGCCGCACAGGTTATACTTGAAGATTATTTGAGGACGATCGAATGACGGATCTCTTTTCCGAATTCAAGGCTCCTGAGAACATGAAACGCCCTGACGGTTCGTCAAGATTCGCTTTCGTTACTTTTCTGATGATGAACGACAGCTATCTTGCTTCGACTCTCCTATTGGCTTACGGGTTGAAGAAACAAAATTCGAAGGCTGATACCGTCTGCATGGTAACTGAAGAAATTGACGAGGAAACGATCGCTCCATTAAAACTGATATACGATCATGTGGTAAGAGTAAAAAGGATTTTCGTACCGCACAAAGAAAGAAAAGGAAGGGAAGACAGACCCCTGTGGTTTACGCGGCTGAACTCGCTTCTGCTTGGTCCTGACGGAAATTACGGACTCAATTATGAAAAAGTCTGCATTCTGGATGCTGATGTTTATCCTATCCGGCATTATGATTCTTTATTCAGTGTACCGACTCCTGCCGGAATGCTGAATGAAAAAAAATCGAACTGTCTCGAATGGGATGAAGGCGGTAAGTATATTTATCCCGAATCAATTAAAAAAGAAGGTAAATGGAACTGGCATAAGCTTTATGAGCCTGTCGCTCCTCACGGTTCGCCTATTCCGAAAGAAGTAACTGACCGTCCGCTTCACGATCCGTCGAATCTTGGTTTGAACGGCTCAATTTATGTTTTCGATACAGATGCGAATGAGCTTGAAAGCATAGTTGAAGATGTTGAAAAGCCCGAGATTAAAAGGCTGGTCGGCGATCTTTTCAAATGGCCGGACATGCAGTATTTTACGATAAGATGGTCAGGACAGTGGCACAGCATAGACATAAAATTCAGCTCTTTCAACGGCTACCCAGCTATAAAACACCTTTGCGGCTGTCATTATTCCGGTTTTAAACCGTGGTATTTCAAACAGAAAGGTCTGAAAAATTATATGGAGCATGAAGATTTCATTTTCTGGTATAAGAATTTCCTTTCAATGATGAATGAATACCCCAAAATGAAAGATTTTAAAAGGCTCTCTAACATTAAAAAAAATATATTAACCATAAAACCGGAACTTAAATGACAAAAAAACCTAAAATATTTATCAGCGGCGTTGCAGGATTTTTGGGCAGCCACCTTGCTGATAAATTCATAGTTGAAGGCTACAAAGTTGCGGGCTGTGACAATCTGATCGGCGGGTATCTGGATAATGTCCCATCTGAAGTGGAATTCTACCAGTACGACCTGAATTTTCATAATTCCGTTGTAAAGATAACGAAAGACTGCGACATTATTTTTCACTGCGCCGCTACCGCTTATGAGGGATTGAGCGTATTCAGCCCTTATTTTGTAACTAAGAACATAGTTGAATCCTCGGTCTCGCTGATAACAGCGGCGATCGCGAACAAGGCTGAACGATTTATTTTCTGTTCATCAATGGCTAGGTACGGAACTCAGGACAAAGTTCCTTTTACGGAAGATATGACGCCCAAACCTCAGGATCCGTACGGGATAGGCAAGTACAGTTCAGAGCTGTTCTTAAGAAACCTCTGCGAAACTCACGGAATGGATTATGTAATTGCCGTACCGCATAATATAATCGGGCCGCGTCAGAAATATGACGATCCCTACAGGAATGTCGCCAGCATTATGATCAACCTGATGCTTCAGGGAAGGCAGCCGATCATTTACGGAGACGGCGAGCAGAAGCGGTGTTTCAGCTTCATTCAGGACGACATTGATATTTTATACAGGCTGGCTTTTGAAGAAAGCGCGGTCGGCGAAGTGATAAACATCGGTCCCGATGATGAATTCGTGACTATAAATCAGCTTGCGGGATGTATAGCTGAAATAATCGGTTTCGATCTTAATCCCGAATACGAAAAATCCCGCCCTCAGGAAGTTCTTCTGGCCAACTGCTCTGCTGAAAAAGCAAGACAGATGTTCGGTTATTCCCCCAAGATCAGGCTTAAAGACGGGCTCAGAAGTATGGTTGATCATATAAGAACCAGAGGAACTAAACCCTTTAAATACCATATTGACCTTGAAATAGTTAATAGTAAGACACCGGACACATGGAAAAACCGAAAATTCTAATTCAGACCGAAAAGTGGGCGGTTATTTTTAAGCCGGCCGGAATGGCAACCCAGCTTTCAGATGACGCTAAAGGATCATCACTTGAAGCTGTTCTAAAAAGCACACTTGAAAAAGAACATATTTTTTTCCCGCACAGGCTTGACAGGGTCACTCAGGGACTCCTGTTAGTCGCTTTTGATAAAGAGACTGTCGCTTACTTCAATAATGAGATTAAATACAAAAGGTTCGATAAATATTATCTCGCAAAGGTTGAAACAAATATTTCCGATCCTGAAACCTTGATTGGCATTCATAAAAGGTTCATAAAAGTTGAAGATAAAATAAGCAGGATCGTAAAAAGCGGCGGTCTTCCTTCTTTTCTTGAGATACTCGCCATTGAACCCGCACCTGAAAGTCCTGAATGTTATCATGTTTTGGTAAAGCTTCTGACAGGCAGAATGCATCAGATCCGCGTAATGCTTGCCTATATGGGAATTCCGCTCTGCGGAGATTTCTTGTATAATCCTGATTCCAAAGGCAAAGATTTTTATCTTGAATCTCTGATCCTTAGCTTTAACGATCCTGAAGGGCTTAGAAAAACATATTTTTATGAAGTTAATCCTGGCCGTGTTGCGGTCGGTGATGATATGAAAAATAAAATTGAAGAAATATCAGAGGTGAAATATGGACTATCAAATTCGAATTGTTGAAGGTTACCCAGAGGCAGAAATACCAGAACTCAATCGCATTTTTAAATTAGATTTTGAATTTCTTGAAATTGGCTTAAAGAATCGGGATAAAATTTTATGTTGTTTCGCTTATATCGGGACAGAGATGGTAGGTTATAAGATCGGTTTTCGGGAAAGAAAGTGGTACTTTGAAAGCTGGATCGGTGGTGTTGTACCAGAACATCGCCGCAAAGGCATTGCAAAGGCATTAATGGAAGTTCAACATCAGTGGTGCATTGATGCGGAATTTAAGATAGTATCAACGACTACTGCAGGAGACAATGCTCCAATGCTTATAACTAATCTCAAATCAGGCTTCGAGATTTGCGGAACACTCTATGACAGGCATATGCATCTCAAAGTCATGCTTCAGAAGATACTGGTATCTGACAAGCAGAAACAGTGATTTTATTTTAAAAAAGAAAGTTAATAACTACGGAATACGCACAACTCGGAAGCCGCTAAAATCTACTCCTCCGCTTGAGTATTTACTGCCCGGGTTACAAGATTCACGATTAGAAATATAATACATATCTTTCGCATGTCCCCATGCACAACCGCGTAAAGTTCTGTCTGATCCTGCACTTGGTCCGGTGGGATTATTTTCCGGACTAATATTATAATAATTGCTGTCATACCAATCCCAGCACCATTCGCTTACATTTCCGGTCATATCATATATTCCGAGTTCGTTTGGCTTTTTTGAACCTACGGAGTCTCTGCCTCCCAAAAGAGAATTATTCGCTACTGCACTCAGTTTGTTTCCACCGGAATATTCATAACCCATGCTTATATTGCCTCCCTTGGCAGCATACTCCCACTCAGCTTCAGTTGGCAACCTGTATCCGTTAGCCTTAAAGTTACAGGTTATATTATTTCCATTCCCGCTGTAACACTTCTCTAATCCTTCCAGTTCACTTAGTTTATTGCAAAATTCTGCTGCTCCATACCAAGTAGCCTCATCCTCGGGTTTATTATTTGGTTTCTTATTGCTCTCAATGTTTTCTGTTACATTTTTGAATTGAGTAACTGTGACCTCGTATTTACCTATGTAGAAGTCTCCAATCGTTACAGTATGAACAGGTTTTTCGTCTTCATTCCCATTGCCACCCATATTAAAAGTACCGCCTTGAACTAATACCATTTCAATCGTAACATCTGCACCTTCTTCAAGAATAATGCTGCTTTTCTCAATTACACTGGAGGACAGCTTAATTTCCTGTGAAACAGTCCTGTATTCTTTCTTACTTGCTTTTAGTATATATAATCCGACAGGAATATTTTCAAAAATTTTACTTCCGGTCGAAACATATTTGTTACCCTCAGAATCGGTCAATTCTATATCAGCATCGGACGGAATTACCGCTATCTGGATCGTACCTGTTGAGATTTTCGGGTACATTTCCAATGTCTTTGTCTCTTTTTTTTGAAGGATGAACTTTTCTTCTATCGGGTTTGCCTTGTTCATTTCGACTTTTACTGTATAAGGTTGTGGCGGGAGCTTGATATCTTTGCAGTTTGTTACCAGATTACCGTTTATGAATACTTTTGCTTTTTCGTGTGTATTTATAGTCAGCGTTCCTCTTATATCGATCAGTTGATATGCTTTTTCAGTTTTAGGGTATTTGATTTCAATTCTTTCTTCTATATCCTCATAACCTTCGCTTGTGAGCTTGATATTGTAACTACCTTCGGAATAGAATGTCGGTAAGGGTGTTATTCCAAACCTCATTCCGTCAATGTAAACAGTCGCGCCGGTGGGATTTGAGTTTATTACAACTTCTGCTTGTTTAACCTTTTCAAGAGCATATTCGAACATTGTATTGTCCGCGCTGACTTCTATCGTCTTGGTATGGGTCTGAAAACCGTCTTTAGTGATCTTCAGTTCGTGCTTGCCTACGGATGTTTTGAGGCTTTTTACTTTCCCTTTTTCCGTGCCGTCTAAAAATATTGAAGATCCTTCAGGCTGACCGATAATGTTGACAGATATGTCTTCTAGTTTTTTTTCTTCGCCTTCGGCTATAACTTCCATTTGATATACTGTATTAGGTTTCAATTTAAACGGGAATGAGTAATTTTTCGCGGAAAAACCTTCCTTTATAAATCTTAGGTTTTTGCTCTCAGGTTGTAAAAAAACCAAATAAATACCTGTTTGCGGATTAAAGTCATGCTTTTCATAGCCAAATCCTTCAAATCTCATTTCTTTGATGTCGGAATGAACCTTCAGTATCGCGCACCAGTCGCCATTGACATCTTTATAACCGAATTTAGCGGCAGTTAAATCACCTGAAAGTTCCTTGATCTCAGAAACGATTTTGAATTGTGCTGAATAGGAAATTGTTATTAAACTTAAAAAAAGTAAGATCAATAGTTTATTCATAACACTTCACCTTGCTAGTTATAACATTAAAGATATTATTTTAATGAACTATTTTCCGAGCTTTTACATTTTTGTCATACGGAATCCATTTTTCATTACCATTTTCGTCGGTTTCTAACCGATAAATTGCTGTGCCTTCTATTAACTCTTCATTAGTATTGAAGAATTGATTTTCAATAATATTTCCGTTGCCGTCAAATTTATATTTATAAATTGCAATGCCGTACTTGTCCGCTTTGAGCTTTTCGTTTTTATCGTATAATCTGACTTCAATTCTGTTTCTGTTTTCATCAAATTTATACCGTTTTACCGCAATACCGTCCATACCATCTTTAAGATTTTCGGATGAATCAAGATATTTATTTTCAATTATATTTTGATTTTCGTCATATTTGTATCTGTAAATTGATATTCCGTTAGTGTCCTCTACTAATTTTTCATCGGTATCATATAGTTTAGTCTCGATCCAATTACCATTTTCGTCAAATTTATTACGCTTGATTGCAACACCATCCTTTCCTAAAATAATATCTCCGTCCTTGTTGAGCCTGTATGATTTTATCTTTTGCCCGTTTTCATCAGTCTCGAATCTGTATTGTTCGACTTGTGTGCTGTCTTTAGATAACTGGTCATACCGGTTGTAATTTGAACGGTTTACTTGATGCCCTTTCTCGTTAAGCTTATAAACTTCTTTATATACACCTTGACTATTTGGAGCTGGCTCATCTTTGGTATTCAAATATATATGGTTTTCATAATCACTACCATACTCAATCTTAACTTGGGCGGCACGAAAGTAGGAGTTATCGGACAATTTTCCGTTTTCGTAAAAACATACTTTTGTTAAATTTCCGTTTGTATCATAAATGAAATGATAATAAAATCTGATTTTTTCTAAATTATCGTATCTGATAGGTTCAATTCCTGTTATTTCAGTTTTCGCGTTTTCCGATGCAAATCTAAAATAGCGTCCTTGCTTGAGTTCCTCTGCCGAGCCTGAAAATTTATTACGGTATTGATTTAACTTTATCCCCGAAACTCTGGCTGTTTTTCCTTCTTCGACAGTTATTTTATCCGTATAATCCATAAATCCGTTTTTGCTGACTTTAAGCTTATAATTTCCAACAGGCACATCGGAAAATACTTTGCTTCCTGTGTTAGTGTATTTTTCGCCACCATCTTCCGATAGTTCTATTAGTGCGTCAGTCGGGATTACGGCTACCTGAACTGTTCCGGTGGCTATTTGCGGATACATTTCAATAGTTTTAACTTCTTTCTTACCCAGCATAACCCTTTCTTCGATAGTTTTGGCTTTGTTCATTTCGACTTTAACGGTAGCAACCTGCGGAGCCAGCTTAATATTCTTGTATTTTGCTACCTGCTCTCCATTAATGAAGACTTTTGCTTTTTCATGCGTGTTTATTGTTAATTCAGCTCTGATGTCGGTCAGTTTGTAAGTCTTTTTGGTCTCCGGCGATTTGATCTGAATGTTTTCGTTAACATCTTCATAATTGTCGTATGTCAGTCTGATGCTGTAGTTTCCCGGCGGAAAGAAATCCGATACCGGCGTGATACCATATTGTTTGTCGTCAATGTAAACTTTTGCGCCTGAAGGCTCGGAATATATTTCAACTACGGCTTCTATTACTTTTTCGAGATTGTATTTAAAGAGAGTCTTACCGGGGGTAACTTCTATAATTTCATTTTTGGTTTCATAACCGGTTTTTTCCAGTTTGAGTTCGTGTCTGCCTACGCCCGCATTGATCTGCTCGGAACTGCCTTTGTTCACACCGTCAATATAAACAGACGAACCTTTCGGTTCAGTAATGACGGTTATTGCTATGTCCTCGATCTTCTTCTCTTCACCAATGCCCTTAACCTCAATGCTGTAAACCTGATTCGATTTAAGTTTAAACGGAAAAGTATGCGGATTAGTTGTGTAACCGTCTTTTATAAATGTAATATTTCTACTGTCAGGCTGCATATATACGATATAAATTCCGTCGCGGTAATCGTGCTTTTCATATCCGATCCCGGAAAACTGGATAACTTTTATGTCTGTATATACTTTTAGTATCGCGCACCAGTCGCCGTTCACATCTTTATAGCCGTATTTTGCGGCTGTAATATCACCCGTAAGTTCAGTAACATCCTTTGTAATCTCGAATTGCGCGGAAAATAATGTCACTGCAAAAGCTAAAATAAAAAATAATAATACTCTCTTCAATATAACCTCAATTTATAAAACGAATCTATATTTCTCAGAATGAAAAATCATTAAGCCCGATTATGCTCCCGTCAGCACTTTTCTCAGGCTGCCACGATCTTACATATATTTTGGGATTTTTGGGATCGCCCAGGTCCATCATCAAAAACAGGTAACCTTCATCAGCGTAATTGGTCGAATAATAATTCTGCTTTATCTGTATCCCATAGATCCGCGAATCCCCGCCGACTTTTCTGACTTCTGAACTGTCGAACTTTATATTTATATATTCGTTTGATTTGAATACATGCCTGAGCTGTTCAACATAATCACTCTTGCTTAATTTCGTATATCTGACTTTATCCTTAACAGCGGATTGATGTTTGCTTATATCTGTCGTGGGATCCTCTTTAAGGATTCTTCCTACGATTATGAGAGCGTTATCCGCAAAAACATTATTAATATAGTCGAGCTGTTTCAGGCAGTATGCGGTTTTGTAGTTTTCCATGAACTGAACTATCTGCAGTTTTTCAGCTGTAGAAGCAAAAGAGTCGCTTTTTGACATTATATCGCCAATTGCCGCCTTTGAAAGGCTGAAAGACAGATGATCCACAAGGAGATCTTTGTTGAATACAAGAATAACATCCTCGACAGTTGCGCGCGAGTTTGTTTTGTGCGTGAATTTCATCGGTATGGAACGGACCATGATCTCGTCGTTGATCTTATAAGTCTCAAGGTCAAAAGTATCGGATAAAAGCTTTGCGTTGCCGTATCTGATTATCTTATTGAAAGTATCCAGCCCGTCTTTTGTAAAACTTGTCTCTATGCCTGAATAATCATTGGAGCTTATTGCTTTTACAATATCGCCGACAGTTTTGTGGCATTTATCTATCTGATCTTGAGTGAGTTCCAGCTCTTTGTACGCCACAGCCTTTTCCGGTTCGATTTTTGGCATCTGCCCTGATATATTCCCTCTTACTGCAGCAGGACTGACAATATTTTTTTTAAAATTGCTTACCTTGATCTCCGGGGCTGTTCGCGAAACGGCCGCCAGTGCTGAAGAATTCGGATCAACATATTTTCTGCAGTCGTATCCGAATCTTGCGCCTGCAAGCCCGTTAATGACATTTTCAAGCGATTTATTTATGCTGCTTTCTTTTTTGTACATATACTCGACATCTATCCTGATCTTGTCCAGGTTTTTGGCATACTCGCCGTAAAATTCGCAGCTCCCGATCCCGTTCCTGATCGCCTGAAGCTGACTGTCATCATTGCCCGTAAAATATTTATAATCCAGTTCGGGAATTTCAGCGCATTTGTAGAAAGCTTTTATAAAAACGGTCTTTGAATCGGATTCCGGCGAAACCTTCGTTACCTGGAATTCGATCCCTTTAAGAAGTGTTTTGATCTTGTCGGGCAGGGCGATGCTAAGCAGCTTGTTGTCGAATTCGTTGGAACACCTCGGGTCGTTATAAACGATCTTTTTGTAATCGGGATGGCTTCTTAAAAGCGATAAAGCCCAGTAATAATGCTTTAAAGCTTCTCCGACCGACATCTCTTTCTCCTTTGCCGCGCCCATCTCGATATAACTGAGAATCGTTCTAAACCGTAGATCGAACATTTTAGAAAGGTCTTTTTTTCTGATGTATTTCAGAACGGTTTCGCCTTCTATCTTCCTTTCAAAAATACTGTTGAATTCAGTCCTGTATGTCATTATATTCGACACAGCGAATTTAAACAGATCTTCACTTTCGGCGATCTCGCCGTAATCGTCCTTTAATTCAGACGCTATGTTCTCGACCAGCTTCGCCGTCGCTTCGTTCTCCGCTTCCTCCTTGACGGGATTTTTCCCTTCGCCGAAAAAATATTCACCCGAGAATTTTATCGCGTCTGAAGTTCCTGAACCTTTCTTTTTTAGTTCCTCTGAAAGCTCTTTAAGTTTTTTAAGCACCTTATCCTTATCTATTTTGAATGTGACATCGTATCGTACATTATAGTTGAGCGCATCAAGCTCGAATTCTTCGGTTACATCGGTCACATCGGCTTCCACCTTGGCGACTATCACATCTTTTTCAAGTTCGAAATCCTTTACGACGGTTTCGCTTGATATGAACATTGCGAAATTCTCAAGACCGTTCTTGATGGCCAGCTTCTTACACTCATCCTTGGCGTCCCTTATGCTTTTATCTTCGCCGAACCTCATTTCATAGGACCCTGTGCGGGTAATTACTTCGCAATAAAGAATAACCGCAGCCGCCAAAAAGAGCAGCAAGCCTGACTTTTTCATATTTTTCCTTTACTTTACTATTGCCATCACTTTACATTCGCCAAGAAACTTGAGCTGTTTTGCGGCGTTTTCGATCTTTTCGGCATCAGCATCGCTAATCACGATATCAGTTTTATTCTGTCCTTTTACTCCCGTAGCTTTAACTATCAGAGGATTTTTTGCAACTCTCGGGTTTGATTTTACTTTTTCTATATTTTTTTCATAACCTATCATTCCCTGCTGGGTAGCGTAACTCTGAGATACCATTGAGCTTCCGTAAACCTCTTTTCCCGAAGCACTGAATATTTTTGGAGCAAGCGCAGGGCGAAGATCAACTCCCTTGCAGTCTATAATAAGGCCGGTATAAACTTCGTCCTTTACAATATCGGACAGCTTGTATGTAGCTTCAGGAACTATCGGGTATTCTTCATCAAAATCAATATCTTTCATAAGTACGGAAGAAAATCCGGGTACTGTCTGAAAATTATCGTCGAGCTTAACCTCACAGATTATTTCCACACTACCGTCATCAAGATATTTTTCGCTGCCTTTAACAATGTGCGCATTTTTCACTATCCCTTCTGCCAAGGTATTTATCTTGTCGTTTGCGATAGCTCCGTCAACCATAACAGTAGATGATGCCAGGTATAAACCTTTGGTTCTTTCAAGTATCTTTCTTTTTGCGTCAAGTTCTGCGGCTCTTAAAGCCATCGGTCTTGATTTTCCTGCGCCTATTCCCGTTGCCTGTACTAGTTTGTTTCTCCATTCCATGTCGGAAAGGCTTAATTCTATTGTTAATTCAGCAGTACCGTCATCGAGATATTTAGGCTCTCCGACTACTTCGTAAAATTTTGCTATTCCCTCTACTTTGGTCGTTATTACATCTGATTTCATCATAGCGTCTTCAACGGTTGTCTCGCTTGTTACATACATGCCTTTGATCTCTTCGATAACTTTTCTTATGGCATCAGCCTCAGCAGCTCTAAGTGCTCCAAACCTTTTCTGAGCCATGTTCTTGTGTTCCGGATTCGGCATTCCTACGCCGGTAGCCGATACTTTTCTGTTGACCATGTCAACCTGCGCGAATGCTGTAATAACAGCAAATAACAGCGCGATGTTCAATAACTTCTTCATTCTCAAGCTCCCACATTTAATTTTACGACATAACAATAATTATAATAAAATTACACATTTGCTTTAATTTACGCAATATAAAAAAATTATGCAAAACCTTCATAAACTATGGGAGGCGCACTACACGGAAGCCGAAGTTGCGGCTGCTGTCGTCCGGAAAGCAGCAGTTACGGTCAGCAACCCGACAGTGCGTAGCGCTGATGTACCAGCTGCCGCCGCGGAGAGCTCGGTAGATGCCAGAGCTCGGACCTGTAGGATTACTGCTTGGACTGTTCTTGTAATAGTTACTGTCATACCAGTCAGAACACCATTCCCAAACATTCCCCGTCATGTCATAAATTCCGAGTTCGTTCGGTTTCTTTCCTGCAACAGGCTTCGTTGACTTATTATTGTTGCCTTCATATTCGGCAACTTCTCCTACATTGTTACTTCCCGAATACTCATAACCCATGCTCTGATTGCCGCCTTTCGCCGCATATTCCCATTCGGCTTCTGTAGGTAATCTGTATGTAACACCCTCTTTTTGGCTTAATTTTTTACAGAACTCAACTGCATCATTCCAAGAAATTTTCTCAACAGGATTGTTGTCACCTTTGAAATAACTCGGGTTGTTGCCCATGACTGTTTTCCATTGAGCCTGAGTTACTTCAGTCTTGCCAATATAAAAATCTCCAACTGTTACACTGTGTACCGACTTTTCATCACTTTCATCATCATTACTACCCATATGAAATGTCCCACCCAGTACACTTATTAATTCTACACCTGACTTTGTTTTAAGGTCAGCCTGAATATCTGTACCTGCCTCGAGTTTGATTCCGGTATCTTTAACCGTTTTTCCTTCTTCGACTTTCACTTCTTTTTTATATGTTTTATATCCATTTGTTTTTATCGATAGACTATATACACCTATTGGCACCTCTTCGAATAGAACCAGCCCTTTTCCTGTAAATGTTTCGCCACCAACCTCTGATAAAGTGATTTCTGCATCGTCAGGATAAACAGCAATCTGGACAGTTCCAGTGGCTATTTTAGGATATAAGTCGAGCTCCTTTTTATCATGTTTTTGAAGAATTAAGCTTTCTTTTATGTTTGAAGCTTTTTTCATCTTTATCTCAATGTTGCATTTCTGAGGTTCTAACCTTATGTCTTTTAATTGTGTAATTTTCTTGCCGTTAAGGATTACTTCCGCTTTCGGGTTAGTATTTATCGTCAGTGTTCCGAAATTCTCCTTTGTTTTTAACTCTATTTCCGTTAATTTACCTCTTGTAACTTCGATAAATTTTTCCTCTGTTTCATAGAACTGCGATTGTGCTTTAATTTTATATTTTCCTGGTTTGTAATTTTTAAATGTGAAATCACTTTTATTTTCTTGTTTTATCCCGTCAATGTATATATCCAACCCTTTTTCCGGTATAGTTGTTAAATGTAAATCTCCAAAAATAGCTTCAGCTTTTAATTGAATTTCGTTAAGTTTACCTACTGTAACTTCCACTTCTTTTTCTTCAGTTTCGTAATACTGAGACTGCGCTTTGATCCTATATTTGCCTGGCTTTAAATCGGAAATCGTATAATCGCTTTTATTGCTGCTCTTTACTCCGTCAATGTAAATATCAAGCCCTTTCTCCGGAGCGGTCGTCACTTTAATCCCGCCAACATTCTTTGTGAGAGTGAATTTATTTTCATACTTCGGGGATTTAATATCTATCGTTTGCTCAAGATTGAGATATCCTTCTTTTACAAGCTTTATTTTGTAAGAACCCGACTTGTAAAAATCCGACATCGGTGTTTCGCTGAATTTTATCCCTTCGATAAAAACCATAGCTCCGGAAGGTTCAGAGCTTATTACAATACCGACCTGCTTTACTTTCTCGAGCGTGTGTTTGAATAATGTGTTCCCGGCACTTACTTCTATTTTGACAATTTTAGTCTCGCAACCCTCTTTTTCCAACTTTAGTTCGTGAGCACCTACAGATGTCATCACCTGCTCGGATGCTCCTTTTTGAACACCGTCTAAATATACGATCGCACCGGATGGATCAGTCTGCACAGTTATTGCTATATCCTCGATCTTTTTTTCTTCACCCATGCCTTTTATTTCTATGCCGTAAACAACATTTGATTTCAGGCTTATCGGGAAATTATGCGGCTTTGTTGTGTAGCTGTCTTTAATAAAAGTTAAATTCTTACTGTCTTTGAACATATAAACATAATAAGTTCCGTCCCGGTAATCGTGCTTTTCATATCCTGTTCCTTTGAACTGAAGGTCTTTAATATCTGTGAATACCTTTAAAAGCGCGCACCAGTCTCCGTTCACATCTTTTACCGGATATTGCTGAACGCTCAGATCACCCGGTCTTTCCGCAACATCCTTAACTATCTCGAACTGCGCGGAAAAGGATAGTGTGGCTATGAACAATAAAACTAGAATTTTGAGAGTTTTCATATATACTTCTGCCTTTTGATTTATAACTTTCAAAAAGTTAAGAAAAGAATTGAGATTTCGCAAACAGTTTATATCTAATTCATTTGAAAAAGTCTGCTCGGGTAATAGAAAAAGTTAATAAAATAATCGATCTTCAAAATAAATTTGCCAAGATCGTAGAAAAGACCGAACAAATCAAGGCTGATTATAAGCAAAGCTTACAGGAATTAGAAAATCTATACGGCAGTTTAAGTAAGGAAGCGTTTGGGGGATAAATTCCGAACATATTTGAGCAGTGACGCAGGTTGGTTTTTCCCAGTAATCCAAGCCTTTTAAAAAACTGCTTAAGAAAGTCTCGGATGATTTTATCTGGACCGGAATCACTTTCGTGCAGTTTTCCCTAAGAAGAATTAGAATTGTATTTTATGACTGCATCTAACTTCAAATCATCGAAATTCATTAAAAGACAGTTTTACTATTTTTCTAAAGCGTTAAGAAAAATGTTACTTGGTGCTTCAAGATAAATCGCAAATGATAGACCACCTGTAGTAAAATCGTAACTCTCCCATTCCGCGGTGTCATTTATATCAATTGTATATTCGATATTGTTAGTATTCGTATAAATTAATGCAAATCTGAACATATTCCATCCGTAGTCTATTTTAATTCCACTCTCGAGATATTCACCATCTATAAAATAAGAAGATATTAAAGAAAGGCCTATGCTTTTATTGCTATTTTTGAAATGTCGTCTGTACTCTATAGACACAGGAGCGAAATGGCCATCAAGAGTAAATTCTGGTTTATAATAGAATCTCATACACCATCCAAGTAAGTACAGCCTTATTTCATTCATTTCATAAAAACTCCATCCCCAGCCAATCTTTATAGGTTCATATGTCAAATATTGATTACTAATATTATAGTTCCACGAACCAATTAGAGGTATAGTTCCAATAAAATGATTCTTAGAATTAAGTTGATAGATTTTATCTAAATCTATTTGACTATAATAATCGCGATTCGTTAATTTTATATTCGACTCGTAATTCTTGTAACCCTTGTTTCTTACACTTAGGTTATACTCTTTTATCGGTAACAACAAGGAAAATGGAGTAGTGCCCATATTTTTATTATCTAAATATACCTCTGCACCCTCAGGCTCGCTGTTTATCTCAACCATCACTTCTTTTATTTCCTCTAGCCTAATTCCTGTTTCGGAGGCGGTTTTGCCTTCTTCGACTTTGACAGCCTTGCTGTAAGTTTTGAATTTGTCTTTTGTTATAGTCAGATTATAATTGCCGACCGGGACATCTTTAAAGTTGCCTGCTCCGACGGCTGTGTATTTTTCGCCTCCTTCTTCGTAGAGTTCAATCTTAGCATCATTTGGAATTACAGTGACCTGTACGATTCCGGTCGGTACTTGAGGGTAAAGGTTAAATACTTTATCTTCCCCTTTTCTTAAAAGGTATGTTTCTGTTATATCTGGAGCTTTTCTCATTTTTACTTCGATAACACATCTTTGCGGAGCTAATTTGATTTTATTTAGATTATTTAGTTTTTCCCCATTTAGAAGCACCTGTGCTCTTTCGTGAGTGTTTATCGTTATATACCCAAAATTGGTTTCAGAAATTAACTCCAGATTTTCTTGACTGCCTACAGTTAGTTGTATCTCCTTCTCTTCTGTTATGTAAAATTCAGATTGAGCTTTGATTTTGTAGGTTTTTGGCATAAGATCAGTAAATGTGTGATCGCTTTTAAATCCGCTATTACTGCCGTCTATGTATATGTCCATCTGTTTTTCGGGAGATGTTTTAACGGTAATACTGCCTCTGTTCTTCTGCAAAGCAAAGGTTTTTTCCGTTTTAGGATAGTTGATTTCAATATTTTCTGCCAGATCAACATAATCTTCTTTGACTATTCTCAAGTTATATGTACCGGTAGTATGAAAAATGTTTAAAGGAGTTTTTCCTAAACTAATCCCGTCCATAAATACGGTCGCTCCGGTAGGATTTGATTCAATGTAAATGTTCGCTTCCTGAACTCTCTCCAGTTTAACGGGAAAATGAATGTTAGTCGGAGATACTTCGATCTCTTTTATGTATGGCTCATAGCCTTCTTTCGTTACTTTAAGTGTATGCTTGCCGATTGGAACCTGCATATCTTTTGAATATTCCTTATCGTCAATAAATATTTTGGCATCTGAAGGCTCTGTTTGCACGACGATGGCTATGTTCTCCATCTTCTCCCCCACACCCTTGAGTTCTATACCGTAAACGACATTAGATTTTAGGCTGATCGGAAAATTATGCGGCTTTGTTGTGTAGCTGTCTTTAATAAAAGTTAAATTCTTGCTGTCGTTGAACATATAAACATAATAAGTTCCGTCCCGGTAATCGTGCTTTTCATATCCTGTTCCTTTGAACTGAAGGTCTTTAATATCTGTGAATACCTTTAAAAGCGCGCACCAGTCTCCGTTCACATCTTTTACCGGATATTGCTGAACGCTCAGATCACCCGGTCTTTCCGCAACATCCTTAACTATCTCGAACTGCGCGGAAAAGGATAGTGTGGCTATGAACAATAAAACTAGAATTTTGAGAGTTTTCATATATACTTCTGCCTTTTGATTTATAACTTTCAAAAAGTTAAGAAAAGAATTGAGATTTCGCAATCTGTTTATTATTGAGCATTTCTTACAACACGGAAGCCGTAGTTGGCGAAAGCAGATCCAGGGCTGAACTCAATACGGAATGCAATTTGACTGTACGAGTCGTCGTAGAACCAGCTGCCGCCTCGAACAACACGGTAATAGTCCTCTGTGTACCAGTCCCAGCACAATTCAAATACATTTCCACTCATATCGTAAATCCCGAGTTCATTCGGTTTTTTATTCGCTATAGCATGTGTTTTGCTTGCTGAATTTTCTTCATACCATCCGACTTCTGCTAAATTATCGCTTCCTGAATACTTATATTTGTTACCGCCAAGGATACCCTTACTTGCTTTCTGACCGCCTTTTGCCGCATATTCCCATTCAGCCTCAGTAGGTAAACGGTAGCCGTTAGCTTTGAAATTACACGAAATGCTGTTTCCGGATCCGCTGTAACACTTAGTCAAGCCTTCATTTTCACTCAATTTATTGCAGAACTCGACAGCATCATACCAGCTGACAGTCTCAACAGGCAGTGTATCTCCCTTGAAATAACTCGGATCCTTGCCCATGACAGACTGATACTGCGCCTGTGTAAGTTCTGTTTTACCGATTAAAAAATCCCCGGTTACACCGCCCTGTACCAAAATCATATCGATTGGTGGCACATCAGAACCCTTTTCCAGAGCTACCGATTTAACAATTTTATCTTCCGCCTTTAAATTAATAGTCTCGTTATAACTTTTAAACCCATCAGCTTTAACTGTCAATTTATATTCCCCGACCACTAATCCTGCAAAGGATTTTGCCCCGCTGGATTTATAACTTTCTCCATCCTCGCTTTTTAATTCAATTTGCCCATTATCCGGAGTAACTGCCACCTGAATTATACCTGTAGCCACCTCAGGATAAAGATCAAGAATAACATTATCGTCCTTTTTTATAACCATGCTTTGTTCCATATCAGCAGATTTTTTCATCTGAACTAAAACGGTTACTCGTTGAGGTTCAAGCTTAATATTTTTCCATTCTGTAATCTGTTTGCCGTTTAAATATACTTTTGCCGAAGCATGAGTATTAATAGTCAGATACCCTGCAATCTCTTTGAGCACAAAGTCTTTAACAGTCTTGGGGCCGGCAATGGTAATATCTTCGCTTAAAACATCACAGCCGTCTTTAGTTAAAACAATCTTATATTTACCGCTTTTGTAAAATGAAGGCAACGGTGTGACGCCCAGTTTAACTCCGTCAATATACACTGTGGCTCCTGACGGTGTAGAATTTATCACCACCGGAACTTCATCTTCTTCTTTTAATTTGTACTTGAACATTGTTGTATCGGGACTTACAGTAATTTTATCTGTAACAGTACCAAAACCGGCTTTGATCAGCTTTATATTATGACTGCCTACCGTAACTTTATGCTGTTCTACCGTGCCTTTATCAATATCATCTCAAAACACTCTTGCACCCGGTGGCGAAGTGATAATATTTATTGTAATATCTTCAATCTTCTTCTCTTCCCCGACTCCTTTGAGTTCGAGCATATAGACAGTGTTCGATTTGAGTTTGAACGGGAAAATGTGATTTTTTGGAATGTAGCTGTCTTTTTTGAATTTTATATTCTTTGTTTCAGGCTGAAGATATACAAGATAGATGCCTTCGCCTCTGTAATCATGCTTCTCGTATCCGAATCCTTCGAACTGAAGATCCTTGATGTCGGTATGGACTTTTAATATCGCGCACCACTGACCGTTGACATCTTTATAACCGTATTTTGCTGCTGTTATATCGCCGGGAAGTTCAGTAACATCCTTTACGATCTCGAACTGCGCTGAAAAAGAAGCTGTGAATATACTGATAATTAACAAGTATAACAATTTTCTCATATTGACTTCACTAACGAAGTAAACAATTTTATTCCTCATGCACTCTGGATAGTGCAGAATCGGTTTTGCATAATTCTTTAAATTCCTCCAGCTCAGCTTCGAGCTCTCTATTTTTATTTCTGATATTTTCCATGCTGTCCTTTATCAGACTAACTTTAATTTCACAGCTTGACTTCATCTTGTCAACCTGGTTACCGTAATAAAGCCACGCGGCAAAAAAAGTCAGAATCACCGATACCGCTGAAATAGATATTATCGAAACTAATTCAACTTCTCTCTTTTTTGTCATAAATCCCATTTCACTTCTCCTTAATATTAACCTAAATATGCTCTTAGTGCTTTTGATCGTGATGTATGCCTTAATCTTCTGATAGCTTTTTCTTTGATCTGCCTTACTCTTTCTCTTGTCAGTCCAAACTTATCGCCTATCTCTTCCAAGGTCATCGGCTGATCCTGATCTATTCCGAAATAGAGCATTATCACTTCCTTCTCTTTATCCGTAAGGGATTTTAGTGCGATATCTATTTCTTCCCTCAAAGAGTCATCGAACAGCTGCTTATCGGGTGAAGGCTGCTTATCCTCCTTAAGAACATCAAGAAGTCGATTATCCTCTCCCGGCGCGAATTCCGCGTCTATTGACAGATGTTTTCCTGATATTTTTAAAGTGTCTGTAACTTCAAGTTCAGTTGTTTCAAGCACATAGGCAATTTCTTCGGGTGTCGGTTCTCTTTCAAATTTTTTTTCAAGATCTGTCATGGTCTTCGTGATCTTGCTGAGAGCTCCAACTTTATTAAGCGGAAGTCTGACCACTCTGGACTGTTCCGCAAGAGCCTGAAGTATAGCCTGCCTGATCCACCAGACGGCATAAGATATGAATTTAAATCCTTTTGTCTCGTCGAACCTGTGGGCTGCTTTTATAAGCCCCATATTGCCTTCGTTTATGAGATCGATCAGTCCCATTCCCTGATTCTGATACTGTTTTGCGACAGATACTACAAAACGAAGATTGGCCCTGACAAGTTTTTCCAGTAATTTATCCTTGTCGGGACCTTCTTCATGCATTTTTCTCGATAATTCTACTTCTTCTTCAGGAGTCAAAAGAGCTTCCTCGCCTATCTCCTGAAGGTATTTGTCAAGCAGCTGATTAGACCTTATCGGCCCGCTGTTCCCGTTATTCGCGCTCAAATATCCCTCCCCGGCTATTTTTGCGCCATTCCATCAGGGTTTAACGAGCACATAATCCTTCGCGCCGTTCCTGATGAACTTGACGATGTAATTATCTTTTTTGCCCTTTAACTTCGATACCGCTTTCTTCAGATCATCTACTTTAGCGATCTCGAAGTGTTCTCCCGAAACAATGACCTTATCGATCACATCTCCAACCTGGAGTTTTCCGAAAAGAACGGACTTATCGTCAATATCGGTTACAATTACGCCATTATCAATAGAAATATTAAACTTTTTTTTGTATTCGTCGGTCAGGTTCTGGACTTTTAGGCCGAGTAGGTCTTCAGACTCTTTTACTGATTTTTCTTCCTGTTCATTTGAAGAAGCAAGGCTTGACCTGTCTCCTAACTTTACCGTTATATTTTTATCTTTACCCTGCCTGATCACTTTGAAATCTATTTTCTTTCCCGGGTTATAAGCCGCAAGATCAAATCTGAACTGTTCGAGGTTTTTTATTTTTTTTCCGTCCATCTCAATTATCACATCGTCAGCCTTTAAACCGGCCTCTTCAGCAGGAGTATTTTTTTCAACTGTTGCTACAAGCACACCCTCCTGATTTTCTTTTAGCCCGAGAACTTCTTTCTCGCCTGCCTCGATAGCCTGAGGCATGATCCCTAGGTATGCTCTTTTGACCTTGCCGTCAGTTCTTAAATTTTCGGATATTTTTTTAGCCATGTTGATAGGTATCGCAAATCCGATTCCCTGAGCCTGAGCGTTTATAGCAGCATTAATTCCAATAACTTCACCTTTAATATTAAGCAGAGGTCCGCCGCTGTTCCCCGGATTGATAGCCGCGTCAGTCTGGATAAAGTCCTGAAATACAGGTCCGTTCATTAGTCCGATTCCTGCTCTGTCTTTAGCCGACACAACGCCTACAGTTACAGTTTTTTCAAGACTGTAAGGAGAGCCTATAGCCACGACCCAGTCTCCAACCCACATTTCATCTGAATCTCCGAGTTTTGCAATATTTCTTTCATCAAATGTTTTATCTATTTTAATTACGGCCAGATCAGTTTCAGGGTCGTTGCCGATTATTTTCGCTTCAAATTCATCGCCGGAATTCAATCTTACGATTATTTTATCGGCTTTTTCGACCACATGATTGTTCGTCATAATATAACCGTCTGTCGAGTAAATAAATCCTGATCCCTCGCCCTTCTGGATCTGTTTTCGGGTTTTAGGCTGCTGCTGCTGTTGACCCCTTCCAAAAAATTGATCAAAAAACGGATCCGATTCATAAAATCTGTCGAAAGGTGATGTGTAATTATATTCAAAACTTCTTTCAATTTTAATATTAACTATTGCCGGCATAACATCTTTTGCTATCACGGCAAATCGCGAGTGGCCGTCTCCGGTGTCATATATGTCAGATACTCCTTCGCCTTTAGCGCTTTTGTCGCCTTGAGAATCGGAAGCCGAAACTTTGTCTGTAAATTCGAACTTAGCTGTTAATAGTACTCCCAAAAGAAGAAACACGCCGGCGATCACTAGATTTTTCAACATTTTCATTTTTTTTCTCCTGTTTAGTTTTAGCGTCATTTATACAAATCTTTTTTTTTATTTGTTCAGTAATTTCTAAAGCAGTTCGCTCAGTTTAATCTCGGTTCCCTGACCGATCTTACCGCTTAGAAGCTTCACGGACAGGTTATTGAGAACCGTCTTCTCTATAAGCCTTTTTAAAGGCCTTGCACCAAAAACGGGGTCATATCCTTTTTCTGTCAGATATTCCTGCGAAGCTTTGTCTATTATAATTTTGATATCTCTTTCTGCCAACCTTTTATTAATATCTGAAAGCAGTCTGTCGGTTATTTGAAGTATCACATCTCTGTCGAGCTTATTGAATACGATAATGTCATCTACCCTGTTCACGAATTCAGGCTTCAAAACTTTTTTGACCATTGACACGAGTTCTGCTTTTTTCTGTTCGGTTACTTCCTCCACGCCTGCAAAAAGATCAGATCCCAGATTGGAAGTCATTATTATTATTGTATTTTTGAAATTAACTGTCCTTCCTTTATTATCCGTCAGCCTGCCGTCATCAAGTACCTGAAGCAGAATATTGAATACCTGAGGATGAGCTTTTTCTATCTCGTCGAACAAAACTATCGAGAATGGTTTTTTCCTTACTGCATCGGTCAACTGCCCGCCCTCGTCGTAGCCGACATATCCCGGCGGAGGTCCGATAAGCCTTGTTACTGAAAATGACTCCATGTACTCGCTCATATCTATCCTGATCATCGCAGAATCGGAATCGAACATGAATTCTGCCAGTGCTTTGGCTAGTTCCGTTTTTCCTACACCGGTCGAACCGAGGAAAATGAATGATGCTATCGGCCTGTTAGGATCCTGTAATCCCGCCCTGTTCCTCCTTAGTGCGTCTGATACAATTTTAAGCGCTTCATCCTGTCCCTTCACCCTCAGCCCAAGAAGCTCTTCCATCTTGAGAAGCTTATCTTTTTCGCTTTCGAGAAGCTTGTTGATAGGGATGTGCGTCCAGCGTGAAATTATCTCGGCTATCTCGTTCTCGCCGATCTCTTCTTTCAGCATCTTTCTTCCGGACTGAAAACCTTCCATTTTGGATGTGGCTTCATCAAGCGTTTTCTTAACGGCAGGAATTTCCTGATACCTTAGTTTTGATACTTTTTCTAATTCACCGTTCCTTTCAGACATTGATTCTTCATTTTTCAAGCTGTCGAGTTTTTTCGTATTCTCCCTTATGACGGTAATGAATTCCTTCTCCTGCTGCCAGTGTATTTTCAGTTCATCAGCCTTGGATTTTAATTCGGCTATTTCCTTATTTATATCTGAGAGCCTTTCTCCAGATTTCTTGTCCTTTTCTTTGCTTACAGCCTGCTTTTCGATCTCCAGCTGAATCATCTTCCTCTGAAGTATTTCGATATCTTCAGGCATTGATTCTATCTCAAGCTTAAGTTTCGCTGCAGCCTCGTCTATAAGATCTATCGCTTTATCCGGAAGAAATCTGTCTGAAATATATCTTGAAGACAGCTTAGCGGCTGAGATCAAAGCGCTGTCGGATATCCTGACCCCGTGATGCACTTCGTATTTGTCCTTGATACCCCTTAAGATGGATATCGTATCTTCGACCGACGGCTCTTCGATCAGAACAGGCTGAAACCTTCTTTCAAAAGCCGCGTCTTTTTCAATATACTTTCTATACTCCGATATAGTGGTCGCTCCGATCACCTTGATCTCTCCTCTCGCTAAAGCGGGTTTCAGCATGTTCGAGGCATCCATGGTGCCTTCAGCCGCTCCTGTTCCGACAAGCGTATGCAGCTCGTCTATGAAGAGTATCAGCTTGCCTTCTGAAGCTTCCACTTCTTTTAAGACGGCTTTCAGCCGCTCTTCGAATTCACCTCTGAACTTAGCACCGGCTATTAGAGCCGCAAGATCAAGAGCAATTATTCTTTTATTTTTCAAATTTTCAGGCACATCTTTTCTTACGATCCTGTGCGCTATCCCTTCGGCAATAGCCGTTTTTCCCGTTCCGGGTTCCCCGATCAGAACAGGATTGTTCTTCGTTCTTCTTGTGAGTATCTGAAGTACTCTTCTGATCTCCGCATCCCTGCCGATTACCGGATCGAGCTTCTCCTGTTCAGCAAGCTCGTTCAGATCACGCGTATATTTTTTCAATACTTCGTATTTTGCTTCCGGATCGGCATCTTTTATCTGCTGGTTTCCCCTAACAGATTTTAACAGTTTTAGAATAGTGTCATGTTCCAATTCAAGCTCACTGAAAATTCTGTAGAGCGCTCCTTTCTTATCTTTCAGCACTGAAAGCAGTATATGCTCAAGGCTCAGATAATCATCGCCCATATCTTTCGCGATCTTGAAGGATGCTTCAAGTATCTCATTAAATCCCGCCGACAGATATAGCTGAACTGCGCCTGAATTAACTTTCGCAAGTTTTGACAGTTCTGTCTCAACCTTTGATGACACTATTGAAAGTTCTATTCCTGCCCTTTTAATTAGCGAAGTAATAATATTTTCATCTTTTATTACATTATATATGAAATGAAGCTCATTGATCTCAGGCGACTTCCTTTCCCGAGCCGTGTTCATGGCATCATTTAAGTATTCCTGCACCTTAATTGTCATCTTTTCGTAATTCATGTCATACTCCTTAGCTTTAGTTTTATATCCGCTTTAAATAATTGCAAGTATTGTGCCAAATTATTTGATTTGGAAAAAGCCGCGTATTGAATTAGATTTCATTATTAATTATTTACTTCAAACGGAGATAAAATGATCGAATTTGAAAAAGCTTTAGACCTGATTATAGAAAACTGCAGAACCATGCCTGAGATAGAACTTCCTGTTCACGAATGCCTCGGATGTGTCTGCTCTGAAGACCTTTATGCGAAGCTTGACATGCCGCCTTTTGATAAATCATCTATGGATGGTTACGCTTTCAAATGGAAAGAAGGTCAGACCGAATTTATAAATGATGGAATAATAGCGGCGGGAGAACCTTCAAATGAACCCTTGGAGGAAGGTCACTGCATAGCGATAATGACCGGAGCGCCTTTGCCTTTCGGAGCAGATACAGTGATACCTGTTGAGATAACTGAAAAAGACGGTGAAAATATTATATTCACGCATCCTGCTAAAAAGTGTTCCAATGTCAGCTATAAAGCCGAAGACATAAAAAAAGATTCTTTGATCCTCACAAAAGGCAACAGGATCAGAACGCAGGACATCGCTCTGATCGTAGCTTCGGGATATTCTAAAATTAAAATCTATTCCCTTCCTGAAATCGCTATCCTGAATACAGGCTCTGAGATAGTCGAACCGGGAGAAACTCTGAATTACGGACAGATCTATAATTCCAACGGTACTATGCTTACTGTCATGGCTCAGAATATCGGGATTAACGCTGAATATTTAGGCATTGCGGCTGACGATGAAAATAGCTTGAGTTCGATGCTGGCAATTGGATTAAAAAGCGACATCCTCTTAATCTCGGGCGGAGTTTCGATGGGAGAGTTCGATCTCGTTCCGAAAGTTCTTATTAGCCTTGGAGTAAAGCAAATATTTCATAAAGTCAGGATCAAGCCCGGCAAACCTGTTTTCTTCGGTAAGACTGCCAAGTGCCTAGTTTTCGGACTTCCGGGAAATCCGCTCTCTAACTTTGTCGGATTCGAGCTCTTCATAAAAACAGCGATCAGAAAAATGACAGGATCAGAAATTGTGCTTCCGGTTTTCCGCGAAGGTATAATATCTTCACAATTCAAGCACAGGGCTGACAGGAAAAATTTTTATCCCGCTACCTATAAGAATGATGGCGGAACTGTTATTGTGACTCCGGTGAACTCGCATGGCTCCGCTGACATTTCATCACTTTCCAAAGCAAACTGTTTTATGATGGCCGATATAGATAAACCTGAATATTCACCTGGTGATAGAATCAAATTTCTGGAGATCTGAACATGAAAGGTAAAATATTTGGGATAAATATTGCTCGTGACAAAAAAGCACATAAAATACAGGTTCCCTCAGGAAATCTTATTAAAGACATTGGTCTTGAAGGAGATGCTTACAATAAGCCTCCCAATAGGCAGATATCACTGATTTCCACTGAACTGATCAGTGAGCAAGCCGAATGCCCAAGAACCGGAGCTGAACCTGAATTTATTGTAAAACCCGGAAGTTTTAAAGAAACTTTGACTACAGAAGGTATTGATCTATCCAAGATAAACATCGGCGATATTTTTAAGATAGGTAATTCGGTTAAAATTCGAATATCTGAGAAAGGAATGACCTGCTGGGAATTTTGTCCGTGGAACAAGCCTGAAGGCGAATGTCCTTTGCCTAAGCATTTTTTGTTCGCTGAAGTCATTGAATCCGGTACAATTAAGAGTGGCGACAGCATATCAAAATATCTCATATAAGCAGGCCATAAAGTGATTTTCTAATAGGCGTGAGTGATATTTGCCGTGAATAAAATCCATCGTTCGGTTTTTTGGGACATATGGCTTTTTAGGAAAATATACCGGAAGCCGGAAAATCAGCTTTCGGACTGCTTATATAAGATATTCCTATAGATCATGCGAAATAAAAAAGACCTGATCACTCAGGTCTTTACTTTTGAATAATCCTAAATTTTATTCCTTCTGACTCACTTTGAGTTCATTATAAACATGAGTTTTAGAATTAGTAGCCACCACATAATAAAACTTTCTCGTATTCGTAGTTGCAGTAGTCCATTGAGTACCGTTGAGCGTGCCTGTAGTATCGATCGCATATGTCCCGTAAGGATTGTCTGATGAGTAAACCACATATGAAGTCGCGCCTGATACCGCACTCCATGAAACGGTCAGAACAGATCCTGCAACAGAAGTCGCAACATTTTGAGGGATACCCAACTCTATCGGCGCACCGTAGGTTTTTACGCACGGATCCCAGAGGTATGATGTGCCCGTACCTACAGACATCCACGAACCATTCGCGCCTGTTGAACTTATCCAGAATTTACCCGTCTCTATCGTAGGAACGGCATAACCGCCGACTGCCATTTCGACAGGGATCGGATTATTCGTAACAGGATTTGCATAGTAAACCTTTACATAAATATCATTACCTGCAGTCACATTTATAGGAGTAGGCAGGTCAAGTGATACATAGCTTCTTTTTGTGATAACCTGATTCGAAATACTTCCCAGAAGGTTCGATAAAACTCCGCTAGTGTAAGTATCGTAAACCTGATATCCTATTGTTGCCCCGTCCTCGATCAGAAATGATCCGAGTTTAGTGATGGTATGATTTGTTGTTGGCACATACTTCACAAGAGCATATGCAGTCTTAGTACTATACCCCACATACCCGCAAATCCCCAGTTTATCGTAATAATTTATCTCTCTGTTAGGATTATAGTCGATCTTACTTGGCCAGTACCCCACTTCGTTATTTACCTGAGTATCATTATACGAAATATAAAAATAGCCCGACTCTCCCCATGTAGTGCCCCAGCTGTTCTTGATTATCCATGCCCCTGTTCCGCCGGCCGTTACCTTGGTATCGTCCCAGCCTGCAATTGTAACTGCGTGATTCGTGCCTGTAGAACCGTTGTAGTAATATGTTTTATTCGTCGAGTTATAATATGTGTCGCTGTAATACATGTTCGTGTATATCGCACCGTAATCGTAACAAGCCTGTTTTATGACATCTGTATTCCTCTGCAGGTAAACTGCGTCATAAATATACATGACCGGGGGATTTAAATTCCAGTTGTCATCATCAAAGTCTGAATACGGGTCGTCAGCTTCCAGTATCGCTCCTGAACCTCTGGTTAAATACGCTGTTGACATCGCCGCGTTTCCTCCGTCGCATGGCGCCCAGACAAATCCGTGTTCCTGCTTCAGGTTGTTCTCTGAAAAATCCCATGTACCTTGGCCTGTGAATAGTCTTCTGCTTTCGATATTGCCGTAGGTCGCGAATGTCCAGCATGCCCCGCAATTTGCCTGGTTTTTAACTGGAGTGACCATGTTCGAAGTCCTAAGATCGTAAACTGTCGGAAGTTTCCTTGGAGACTCGTCTACCTTTTCATTTAGTTTGTAGGTAACTGGCGGTGGAATGTAACCGAGAGTGTGTCCGTCTGCGGTCTTGGATTCCCATGTTCCTTCTTTTTTAGCTTCCAGAAATTTTATGAACTCCGGATTAAACGGAGACACCTCCAGTTCCTGTGCAAAGACCATCGTACCGGATACAAAGATCAGCATTGCCGGTATAATTTTTTTTAATATCATACAACCTCCCCATTTTTTGGATAATTTAATATAATAAAAAAAAGCGCAAAAAAAAAACATAATCTTAAATAATTTCTTTTAGTTTTATTACTTGCAAAAATGCCTTTAATTAGGTATCTTTTCATTCCCAAAAAAACCGCCGCGGGTGAAAAGATGAGCTATCTTGTTATAGCAAGAAAATACAGACCCCTAATATTCGAAGATGTGATCGGACAGGAGCATGTTACAACCACTATCACGAACGCGATTAAGAATAACAAGGTTCACCATGCTTACCTTCTAACCGGACCGAGGGGAGTCGGTAAAACTACCATCTCAAGAATCCTTGCAAAATCCTTAAACTGCGAGACAGGGATCACTCCAAGGCCGTGCGGCAAATGCAGGAACTGCCTCGAGATCGACCAGGGCATAAGTCTTGATGTAAAAGAAATAGACGGCGCGTCAAACAGAGGCATCGATGAGATAAGGGATCTGAGAGATGATATAAAATTCTCACCGGCATCAGGCAGAAAAAAGATCTATATCATCGATGAAGTTCACATGCTCACAAATCAGGCTTTCAACGCTCTGTTGAAAACACTTGAGGAACCGCCGGAACATGCCGTTTTCATATTCGCTACGACCGAAGCGAACGAAGTCCCTGCTACAATACTTTCAAGATGCCAGAGACATGATTTTAAAAGAGTTGAGATCAATGTGCTCAGCAGATCCCTGAAAAACATTTGTGACAAAGAAGGTGTGGCTATAGACGAGGAATCGCTGATAATGCTGTCAAAAGCCGGAGACGGGTCGGTAAGGGATTCTCAGTCAGCGCTAGACCAGGTTATAGCTTACGCAGGAAACAATATAACTGCAAAGCTGACTTATGAGGCATTGGGGCTTCCGGAACTCGAACTTTATTTCGAATTTATAGAAATAGTTATTTCCAAAAATACGGGAAATCTGCTTTCTTTCATTGACAGGATCTTCGGCAAAGGACTCCATGCGATATCATTTGTGAAGGGACTGATGGAATTTTATAGAGATCTGCTGATCTTAAAAACTGTCAAAGATGCGAGAATTCTTGATATGACAGGTGAAAATGTTATAAAACTGGAAAAACATACGGCAAAGTTCGGCGAAAAAGACATACTGATGTTCATCGATATTTTAAGCCAGTCCGTTTCAAAATTAAAAACATCTCCTTTCCAGAGAATGGAATTCGAACTTATACTATTAAAGATTCTCCACCATGATCCTGTAACCGAAATTGAATCTATCCTGCAGAAACTGTCAAAGATCGAAGGAGATTTTGAGATCAGCATTGATGATATTGTAAAAGATATTTCATCCCGTATAAACATCCTGCCTGTTGAAGAGGACAAAAAAAAAACTCCTGAAGATGAAGTAGCTTTGCCCGCATCAGATGATACGAACAAACTTGATTTTACATATATGAAGGAAAGGTGGATTGATTTTATCAAATCCGTGACCGATAAAAGCTCCAAACTGAATTTTCTTGAATACGGCGTACCTGTCAGGATCAAAAATGATAATATTGTTGAGATAAAATTCGACTCCAAAGATAAGATGTTTATGAATTTATGCGTATCAAAAAATAATGAGATCGAAAAAGAATTCGCTGAATTCTATAAAGTAAGCGGTTACAGGATAGAATTTATTCAATCGGAAGTCGTTGAGTCGGAGAGAATAATTGAGATCAAACCGAAAATAACCAAAACATTCGAAGAAAAAAAATCTGACCTTTTAAATGAGGCTCCTCAGCTAAAATTTTTATTTGACGAGCCTTTCAATTGTAAATTTGTTGATTAATTTGAGGAGTAAAGCAATATGGCAGGAATGAATATGGATATGAGCGCGCTATTGAAACAGGCTCAAAAAATGCAGGAGGATATGCAGAAATCACAGGAACAGCTGGCTATGCAGGAAGTTTTAGGAACGGCCGGCGGAGGAATGGTTTCTGTGCGTATGAACGGAAAAAAGAAGATACTTTCTATAAAAATAGATCCTTCCATAATAGATCCGCAAGACGCTGAAGGACTTGAGGATCTCATCATCGCCGCAGTCAATCAGGCGACCGACGAAGCGGATAAACTGTCAAATGACGAAATGACAAAAATAGTACCTAAATTACCCAGCGGATTCAAGATCCCCGGATTTTAAATGAATGAAAGCTCGGAAATACTTGAAAACCTTATAAACTCGTTCGCCAAACTTCCCGGAATAGGAAGAAAGACTGCGCGGAGACTGGCATATTTTATTATAAATTCAGATAGCGGCACAGCCGGAGATTTTGCCCGGTCTGTTCTTGAAGCAAAAAACAAACTCGGCCTCTGCAGCATCTGTTACAACCTGACAGAGCACGATATTTGCGAGATCTGCCGTGACAGCAGAAGGAACAACGGAATTATATGTGTTGTTGAAAATTTCAGCGATCTCTATCTTTTTGAAAGGCTGAGCATACACAAGGGATCTTATCATGTACTTGGAGGACTGATTAGCCCCCTGGACGGAATAAACCCGTCTTCTCTTAAGCTCTCGCAGCTGTTCGACAGAATAGACAATGGATCTGTAAGCGAGGTTATCATCGGTCTGAATCACTCCGTTGAAGGAGATACTACCGCCCTATATATTGCAGACAGGCTCAAAAATAAAAACATTAAAATATCAAGACTTGCAACGGGTATCCCTATCGGTGGCGAGATCGAATATACTGACGAAATTACACTTAAACAGGCATTCAGAGACAGAATTAACATATGATAATGCAGTGTATTCTTTATAATCTGATTACTTGACTTTATTTAAGTCCGTGGTTATTTTTTCGCTTTGTCAAATTAAAAAAATCAACGGAGTAAAAAATGGGAAAACTGACGATCTCTTCAAGAAATGCGATAATGCAGGAAAGTCCGATTAGAAAACTTGCTCCTCTGGCAGTAAAAGCTAAAAGCCAGGGGGTTCATGTTTACCACCTGAACATAGGTCAGCCCGACATTAAAACTCCTCAGATCATGATAGATGCTTATCATAACATACCGCCTGTGATCGAATACGGTCCGAGCGAAGGTCTGATGTCTTATAGAAAAAAACTGGTCAGCTACTATAAAAAAGTAAACATTCCTGTTGACGAATCCAATATCTTTATTACTACAGGCGGAAGCGAAGCAATAATTTTTACATTATTGTCTGCGCTGTCGCCCGGCGATGAAGTTATCATCCCCGAGCCTTTCTATACTAATTATAACGGTTTCGCTGTAATGGCCGGAGTGAATGTAGTTCCTATCACAACAAAAATTGAGAACGGTTTCGACCTGCCTTCAATGAAAGAGTTTAAATCTAAACTTACACCCAGAACCAAAGCTATAGTAATATGCAATCCTGGTAATCCTACAGGCGCTGTTTTCTCAAAAGAGAGACTTCAGGAGCTTGTTGATTTCGCCCGTAAAAATAATCTTTATGTCATCTCGGATGAAGTCTATCGAGAATTTACTTATGAAGGTAAAGCTACTTCGATTCTCGAGTTTGAAGATTTTGAAGAAAATGCAGTCATGATAGACTCAACATCTAAAAGGTATTCTGCCTGCGGATCAAGAATAGGGTGCATCGTTACAAAAAATAAAGAACTATTAAAACTGATCCTTAAATTCGGACAGGCAAGACTTTGTCCTCCGAGCGTTGATCAGGTGGCAGCCGAAGCCGCAGTTGACACTCCCGATTCTTATTTTAAAGCTGTAAAAAAAGAATATCAGAAAAGAAGGGATGTCGCGTATACTGAATTGTGCAGGATCCCGGGTGCCGTAGTTCCGAACCCGAAAGGAGCGTTCTATATGGTTGTCGGTCTGCCTGTAAAAGACGCCGATGATTTTGCAAAATGGCTGCTGTCGGATTTCAGATACAAAAATGAAACAACAATGGTTGCGCCGGCATCAGGTTTTTATGCGACAGAAGGCTTGGGAAAGAACCAGATCAGGATAGCCTACGTTCTAAAAACCGAAGACTTGAAAAAAGCGATCCATATACTTAAACTTGGCCTCGCCGAATATAAAAAGAAATAGCTTATAAGGCCGTAATGTTCGACAACAATCCGAATAAAAGACAGTTTTCTATAGCTACATCTAAAAGCCTCAGGATCGACAGAGGTAAACCGCTTCAGGAAAGACTGAAGATAACAAGCTTAACTTCGAATGAAAGCGGATCCGGCAAAAAAAAAATGGTGCTTTACATTTTACTGCTGATAATAGTAATAGCATTGATCGCGCGGTACGGATTAAATCCTTCCGAATCCGGAAATATTAAGATCGAAGAGAAAGAAATAGAGAAGGTCAATGGAGAATAATCAGTATTATTTTGATGCGTATTTTGATTTTATAAAATTCGTTGATGAAAGGATCGTCGAGCTAGAAAAAATTCACTCGAAAAATATTGTTTGCGCAAAGAAATGCAGTTCCTGCTGCATGGACACAACCGTGCTTCCCATCGAATTTTTTTCCATCCTGTCAGCTGTAAAAAGTAGAAAAATAAATATCATAGTTACTAAAGAAAGCTGCTCCCTGTTAAAAAAATCTTTATGTCAGATATATGAAATAAGACCGCTGATATGCAGGACCCACGGACTTCCTCTGGCCTATGGACAGGATGACGACCCTTTATCGAAATCAGTTTCTTTCTGCGAACTCAATTTTACAAAAAAAACACCCGCATTTAAAGACAACAATATTCTGGATATGGATGAGCTTAATATTGAACTTGTAAGGCTTAATGAAAAATTCTTAAAATCATATGACGGAGAGCTTCCCGAAAGAATGGAACTTAAAGATCTTATAAGCTATTTATAAATCCTTTTCAACCTCGACAGTCGAATCCTCCTGTCTTTCCAAAATATCAAATCCTCTTTTTTTGAACAATGCGACCATCCTCTGATTGTCAGAGGTCGTTTGGGCGTATATTTTTTTGATTCCCCATTTCTGAGCAATATCGATACAATAATCGGTCAGGATACCGCCCATATCTTTGTTCTGCCATTTATCCGTTATTAAAATTGCGTACTCAGCAATTAAGTGTTCGGGATCTGATATAAGTCTGCCTACACCTACAAGTTTTTTCTTGCCTTCTTCCTCTATCTCCGCTACTATAGCTATTTCTCTATCGTAATCAATGTAGCAATACCTGGTTGCGACATCATGGGATGACCATTGGAAAAAATACCTGAACCTTGAATAGATCGATTCTTTTGAACAGCTCCCTAAAAGTTCCAGCCACAGAGGTTCGTCTTCCGGCTTGATCGGTCTCAGCACAACATCATGCCCGTCAGCTTTGAACTTATCGCTGACGAATTCCTCAGGATATGGTTTTAATGCGAGGTGAGAATATTTTTCTGCCGGTTTTCCTATCATTTCCAGATCAACTACGATCCTTGAATCCAGAGCAAATACTCCTTCAGGGCTTGCCATTAGCGGATTGATATCCAGCTCAGTTATTTCAGGATAATCTGCTGCAAGGTAAGATAGCCTTATAATTACTTCGATCAGTTTATCGAGATCAACAGGCGCTTTCCCGCGGTATCCTTTTAGTAACGGCCATATCCTAAGATCTTCAAGCATTCTGCGCGCAAGTCTCTCGTTAAGAGGTGGAAATCCAAGTGATCTGTCGCCGAATAGTTCAGCAGTAACTCCCCCTGCTCCGACTAAAATCACAGTACCGAAAACAGCATCTTTCTTGATGCCCAGTATCAGCTCAACAGAATCTTTCATTTTAATCATTTTCTGAACAGTAATTCCATCAATTCTCGCATCGGGTCTCTTTTCTTTTACGCTCGAAATGATTTTCTGAAAAGAAAGTTTCGCGTTCTGATCCGAATCTATATCCACGATAACTCCGCCCGAATCGGATTTGTGCGTAATGTCGGGAGAATCAATTTTGAAAACGACCGGATAACCGATCTTCTTAGATATTTTGACAGCTTCACTTTCAGTCGAGGCATGCACAGGCACAGTTACATTTATATCATATGCCGCCAGGAGTTTCTTAGAATTCTCTTCGGATAATATTTTTACATTGTTCTGAATTATTGCATTGAATTCGTTCCTGATCTTTTTTCTGTCGAATGAAAAACTGACAGGAATATCCCTCGGCGTCTCATATAGAGTTTCAAGATTTCGCGCATATTCAACAAGCGTCATGAACGCTCTTACCGCCTGCTCGGGAGTCTTATAAGCTGCTATACCCGAATCGTTAAGTATCCTGACGCCTTCGCTCATATTTTTTCCGCCGAGCCATGAAGCCAGAATAGGTTTTTTTGTATTTTCCTGAAGTTCCCCTACCGCTTTTGCCGTGTTTATCGGGTTTGTCATAGCCTGCGGAGTAAGTATAACAAGCACGGCATCAACGTTTTTGTCATCAAGTACTGCTTTTACCGCTTTTGCCACTCTTTTTGATCTTGCATCACCCAGAACATCAACAGGATTTCCGTGAGACCACTGTTCAGGCAGATTTTCGTTTAGAACAGCCATAGTTTCTTCGGATAGTTTTGCCAGTTTACCTTTTGAAGCTATCAGGGCGTCAGTTGCCATTACCCCGGGGCCTCCCGCGTTAGTAACTATAGCCAGACGCGATCCTTTCGGTATTTTATTTCTGGCAATAAGTTCGGCACAATCAAATATTTCGCCGATATCATAAACTCTTGCAAGTCCTGTCCTTCTGAAAGCCGCATCGTAAACATAATCCTCTGACGCAAGTGCGCCTGTATGGGATGCCGCGACGGCTGCCGATTCCGGAAATCTTCCTGCTTTGTAAACAATGATCGGTTTAGATCTAGCGAAGGCTCTTGCGGCCGTCATGAATTTTCTTACATTAGTGACCGACTCTATATATAGAATAATTGATCTCGTCGATTCATCCTCGCCGAAATAGTCTATCAGATGCCCGTAATCCACATCTATAGTATTTCCAATTGAGACAAAGCTGGAAAATCCGATCTTTTCATCCTTGGCCCAATCAAGAACCGAAGTACATAGAGCTCCTGACTGTGAAATAAAGGCTATACTTCCCTTTTGAGGAGTATCGTTAGCAAAACTTACATTCAGATCAAGCTCCGGTACAATAATTCCTAAACAATTCGGACCTATTATACGCATGTTTTTGAATTTTAACCTTTCTACCCTTATCTGATCTTCGAGTTTTTTGCCTTCCTCTCCCGTTTCTTTGAACCCTGACGACATTATAATAATTCCGTTAATGCCTGCTTCACCGCATCTCCTGACCCAGTCAGGAACTTGTTTTGCACCTGTACATATCACTGCTAGATCAGGCGTTTTCGGAAGAACCGCAAGGTCGGGAAAACAAGGCATTGCCATAACCGCCTCGTAATCGGAACTTATCGGATAAACCACGCCTTTAAATCCGCTGCCAGCTATATTCGTAAGAACTTTACCGCTGACGCTGTTCGGGTTTGATGATACGCCAATAAGTGCTATTCTTTTCGGCTTGAAAATGCAGTCCAGGTTATGAACATTCACTTTATTTCTCCGGTTGAGTTAGTTTTAAAAGACAAAAGGCTTTGATTTCTCAAAGCCTTTTTATCTTTTGGTGCCTCCTCGCGGAATTGAACCACGGACACAAGGATTTTCAGTCCTTTGCTCTACCGACTGAGCTAAGAAGGCATCAATAATCGGTACGGGGTCAAATATACAATTATTTCAAAACCTTGTCAAGCAACTTTTCCTCGCATTACAAGGCTGCTTTGTTAATTTCTGTATCCGTCGTCCTCTACTACATCTTCGACAGCTTCCTGTTCGAATTTATTCTTTACTTTGATGTAGTTATATTTCGCAAGCCCAGTTCCGCACGGCAGAAGATTACCCATGATCACATTCTCCTTCAACCCTTCGAGGTAGTCTGTCGATGACTTTATAGCCGCATCTGTAAGAACTTTCGTTGTTTCCTGGAATGAGGCGGCAGAGATGAAAGAATCAACCTGAAGCGCAGCTTCTGTAATACCGAGCAGAAGCGGCTTATACGTCGCCGGTCTCGCCGGTCTGAATTCTATAGGTTTCTTTTCTTCGTCTGCAAGTTTCTTATTTCTGTTATCGACTTCGTATGTTATCAGCATTTCGCCTATTTCAAACTTAGAATCTCCCGGGTCGGTTACGATCACTTTGTCATATATATCCGAGTTATTTCTTGAAAGAGCGAACTTGCTTGCTTTGTCGCCTTCAAGGAAAGATGTATCCCCGGGATTGACGATCTGAACTTTCTGGAGCATCTGTCTTACTATAACCTCAATATGTTTGTCGTTGGGGTTAACGCCAGATCCTCTGTAAACCTCCTGGATCTGATTTACCAGAAAGTGCTGAACTCTCGTTGTTCCTAGGATCTGAAGAATGTCATCGGGTTTGATTGAACCTTCTGTAAGCTTTTCACCGGCATAAATAATATCGCCTTCGTGAACCAGAATGTGTTTACCTCTCGGCACGTTATATGATCTGACTTCGTTCCCGTTCAAATCTTCTACCATAATGATCTGCGAAGTGCCTTTGAAATCGCCATATTTAACTACTCCATCGATCTCTGAAAGAATAGCCGGATCTTTCGGATCTCTCGCTTCGAACAGCTCGCTAACCCTTGGAAGACCCCCGGTAATATCCTTCGTCTTACCCTGACTTCTCTGCATCTTGATCAGTACCTGACCGGCTTTTACCTTGTCACCGTCATCCACCTGGAGAGCTCCGCCTGATGGAGGCAGATACTTCGCAATTTCGTTCCCGTTTTTATCTACTATAAATATTGTAGGCTTCAATGACCTTTCTTTCGGTTCGATCATAACTTTGTATTTCAGCCCGACTTTTTCGTCGAAAGAAGTCTTGAATGTGCTTCCGTCAACAATATCCTTGAATTTTATTTTTCCGCTTTTCTGGGAAAGTATTACATAGCTGTAAGGATCCCATTTGTACAGAATATCGCCTTTTTTAACTTTCTGTTTTTCTTCAACAAGCAGTGTTGCCGAATAGGGCAGTTTTTCGGACATAACTTCTTTTCCGAAATCATCGATCAGCCTGAGCAGTCCGTTTCTTCTGATCACAATGTTGCTTTTTTCATAATTTACGGTTTCAACATCTTCCAGCTCAACAACGCCGTCATACTTAGCGAACTCCTCGGATTTTATTGTTGCGATATCAGCAGAACCTCCGACGTGGAAAGTTCGCAGTGTAAGCTGAGTTCCCGGTTCTCCGATCGATTGCGCGGCCATGATTCCGACAGCTTCACCTACCGAAACAAGATTTCTTGTAGTCAGGTTCTGACCGTAGCATTTTGCGCATATTCCTTTTTTCGATTCGCAGGTTAGAACCGACCTTATTTTTACTTTTTCAACATTATGGTTAACGATCTTTTTTGCGATGATCTTATCAACGAGAGTTCCGGCTTCGCAGATTATATCTCCGTCCGGATTCTCACTGTAGTCAACCACATCCTCTGCAAGCACTCGTCCGTATATCCTGTCTTCAAAATTCTCAAGAACCTTATCGCCTTCTTTCAGATCTGCAATATCAATACCCATTATGGTATTGCAGTCATCTTCGGTAACAACAACATCATGGGCGACATCGACGAGTTTTCTTGTCAGATAACCGGCGTCGGCTGTTTTCAACGCGGTATCGGCAAGACCTTTTCTTCCTCCGTGAGTAGAAATGAAGTAGTCCAGGATGGTCAGGCCGTCTATAAAGTTAGATTTGATCGGGTTCTCGATAACCGAGTCGGAAGACACTTCGATGTTCTTCTGAGGCTTCTGCATAAGTCCCCTTATACCGCAGATCTGCTTGATCTGAGTTCTGGAGCCCCTTGCTTTTGAGTCCATCATCATGAACACTGGATTGAAACCGCCTTTGTCGAGCCTTAAGTTCTCGTACATGTCATTTTCGATCTTGTTAGTAGCTTTCGTCCATTCGTCAACCACTTTATTGTACCTTTCGGTATCAGTTATCTGTCCTTCTTCGTAAGATTCTTTTATGAGTTCTACTTTTTTCTCCGAAGCTCTCAGGACTTTGTCTTTGAGAGGTGATATTACGAAGTCATCAAGGCCTATTGATATTCCTGATCTCGTTGCATAGTAGTACCCAAAATCTTTCAGTCTGTCCAGAAATAATGCGGTCTGGCTGAATCCGACTTTTTCTATCGCTTCCTCTATTATCTTCTCCATGTTTGAACTGATCATGAGGTCGTTATAGAATTTATGATCAGAAAGCTCTTTAGGCAGAACTTCGTTAAATAATACTCTTCCCGGAGTGGTGTCAACGAACTCTCCTTTATAGAGGTATTTAATATCCGTATGATAATCCATAGTCTGGAAATCAAGAGCGAGTTTAATCTCGTCGTTGCTTGAGAATATTCTCGGATTTTTCTCTCTTTCAGCTTTTCTTTTTGTCATATAATAAATTCCGAGCACCATATCCTGTGTAGGATAAGCTATCGGTCTTCCGGTTGCGGGATGAAGCAGATTGTGGGACGCCATCATAAGCAGCCTGGCTTCAAGTTTAGCTTCAGGAGACAGAGGCAGGTGAACGGCCATCTGGTCGCCGTCGAAGTCTGCGTTGAATGCTTTACAAACAAGCGGATGAAGCTGGATCGCTTTACCTTCTATCAGTACCGGCTGGAACGCCTGAATACCGAGTCTGTGAAGAGTAGGAGCCCTGTTCAACAGAACCGGATGTCCGTCAACCAGATTCTCAAGAAGTTCCCATACTTTATCGGTACCTTTTTCGATCTCTTTCTTCGCATTCTTTATTGTCGTGACATTAGGATCGTATTCAATAAGTTTTCTTATCAGATATGGTTTATAAAGCTCAAGAGCCATTTCTTTCGGAAGACCGCACTGGTGAAGTTTCAGCTGAGGCCCGACAACGATCACGGAACGGCAGGAATAGTCAACCCTTTTACCGAGCAGGTTGCTTCTGAACCTTCCCTGTTTTCCCTTTAAAGAATCTGAAAGGGATTTTAAAGCTCTTTTACCGTCGCTTCTTACCACATTATTCTTTCTTCCGTTGTCAAATAAAGAGTCAACGGCTTCCTGGATCATTCTCTTTTCGTTCCTGACTATAACTTCAGGGGCTTTGATCTCGAGCATCTTTTTCAGACGGTTATTTCTTATGATAACCCTTCTGTATAGATCGTTCAGATCTGAAGTAGCGAATCTTCCGCCTTCAAGAGGAACAAGAGGCCTTAGCTCCGGAGGAATGACAGGAATAACATCAAGTACCATATACTCAGGTTTATTTGTCTCCATGTTGTTTTTGAATGATTCGACAACATTGAGCTTTTTAAGAATATCCTGCTTATTCTGCTCTGATCTTTCTTCCCCGATAAGCTTTCTCATATCAGTGGAAAGCTGCCTTATATCTGTGTCTTTCAGCAGCAGCCTGACAGCCTCGGCTCCGATCTCAGCTTTGAACTGGTCGTGGGCTGAATATTCGCTTTCGTAAAGTTCCACTTTATCAAGAAGCGAGTTATAATCGCTTTCGGACATAAGAGATTTATACTTGAGATCTTTGACCGTGCTAACAAACTTCAGGTTTACTGCATCTCTTATCAGCTTGTCGAATATAAGAACTTCCTTCTTTTCCTTAACAGGTATCGATTTGATATCCTTATCAAAATCAACGAAGTTTGCTAGTATCTGCATGAAATCGTAATCGTCATAAAGTATTGAATATATCCTTTCCCTGATATCTTTTTCTCTATACTTGTCAATTACGAATCTTTCTATCATCTCCTGTATCTCGACAACTCTCTCATTAAGTCTTTCGTAAACTTTTTTTATGTTGTCGTTCTCCTCGAAATTCGAATAAAATTCTTTCAAGACAACATTTACAGCTTCTTTATGGGAATCCTCCTTGATAGAAAGGTAAAGAAGTTTCTCGAGTTCGGTTATGAATTTGTGATATTTCTCCAGATAGCTCTTCATGTATTTTTCGATCAGTACCTGATAATCAGCTACGATCTTACCGGGCTTAATAACCACATACTTTTCGTAATAGATTATCTGCTCTAAAGTCTTAACAGTATAATCCAAAAGATTTCCTATCTTCGAAGGAAGAGACCTGAAAAACCAGATATGCACTACAGGAACAGCCAGCTTTATATGACCTATCCTTTCCCTTCTTACGCTTCTTCTGTTTACTTCAACGCTGCATTTGTCGCATACTATCCCTTTATATCTCGAACCTCTATATTTTCCGCAGGAACATTCCCAGTCCTTTTGAGGACCGAAGATCCTTTCGCAGAAAAGTCCGTCCCTTTCGGGCTTATATGTACGATAATTGACTGTTTCGGCTTTTGTTACTTCGCCTTTACTCGTTTTCAACACTTCGTCACTTGACAGAAGTTTAATCGAGAACTTTGAAAAGGCTTTATGAAGAACATCTCTTTGACGCAATCTTGGCATTATTAACTCCTGTTTTTAGTACCGATTGAGTTTTTAGTTTTCCTTTTGTCGCCGGATCTATTCCAGCTTGACATCAAGGTTTAACCCGTAAAGCTCTTTAATCAGCACGTTGAAAGCTTCCGGTATTCCCGGTTTAGGAATTTCTAGTCCTTTTACTATGGCTTCATAAACTTTGGTCCTTCCGTTCACATCGTCGGACTTGTAAGTTAACATTTCCTGCAGGATATGTACGGCTCCGTATGCTTCAAGCGCCCATACTTCCATCTCTCCGAAACGCTGACCTCCGAATTGAGCTTTACCCCCAAGAGGCTGCTGCGTAATAAGCGAGTATGGTCCGATGGATCTTGCGTGAAGTTTATCTTCAACAAGATGAGAAAGCTTAAGCATGTAGGTTACTCCGACGGTGATCTCCTGATGAAATTTCTCACCGGTCTGACCATCGTGAAGTACAGTTTTTCCCGATGAAGGAAGTTTTGCTTCCTTAAGTTTTTTCTTTACATCCTCAAGAGTAGCTCCATCAAACACCGGTGTGGCATATTTCTCTCCCAGAGTTCTTCCTGCCCAACCGAGGTTGGTCTCGAAGATCTGTCCGGGGTTCATCCTTGAAGGCACACCGAGAGGGTTCAGGATTATATCAACAGGCGTACCGTCTTCCATATACGGTAGGTCTTCTATCGGAACTATCCTTGAAACAATACCTTTGTTACCGTGTCTTCCGGCCATTTTATCGCCGATCTGTATCTTTCTTTTCTTGGCGATATATACTTTAACAAGCTGGATTATCCCAGGGGGAAGTTCGTCGCCGTAAAGCATTCTCTGCCTGTCTCTCTGATAATCGACATTCAGCTGGTCAACTGCCATTGAATAATTTGTGATTATTTCGGTAATTTTATCGTTTATTTCATCACTATCTGTCCATTCGGTAGAAATATTCGCGTCTTCGATATTAAGTTTTAAAAATGCTTTTGGGGTTACTTTATCGCCTTTCCCCAGAACAACGACCCTTGTTCCTTTTTCCTTCTGAAGACAGACAACATCGCACAAGATAGTCTTGTCTTTCAAAAGAGCATAAAGCTCAACTGACCTTTCTTCTTCGAGCAAAGCCAGATCGTCATCATATTTTTTCTTTAGTTTTTTCATGTCGTCTTTCTCTTTGCTCTTCCTCGCCGCATCTTTTTTCTTTCTTGAGAAGACTTTTGTTTCAATAACGATACCTTTATCTCCTGGAGGAACTTTTAAAGAAGCATCTTTAACTTCTCCGGCTTTTTCACCGAAAATAGCTTTAAGAAGCTTGTCTTCCGGTGTCAGGTTCACTTCTCCTTTCGGAGTTACTTTTCCGACCAGTATATCGCCGGGATAGACTTCAGCTCCTATCCTTATTATTCCGCCATCATTCAGGTTTTTTGTTGCTTCCTCGCTTACGTTTGGTATCTCTCTTGTAAGCTCTTCTTCGCCCCTTTTTGTCTCTTTTACGCTTGTTTCATACTCTTTAATATGGAGTGAAGTAAAAACATCCTCTTTTACCATGCGCTCACTGAGAATGATAGCATCTTCAAAATTATATCCTCTCCATGACATATAGGCTACAAGAACATTCTTTCCGAGTGCGAGCTCTCCGTTGTCTGTGGCGGCACCGTCTGCAAGTATGTCTCCGGGCTTTACCTTATCTCCCACATTGACGATTGGAACATGATTAACGCAGGTATCCTGGTTAGTACGGAAAAACTTTACGAATTTATAATAAACTTCATCCGGATCTTTCGGATCTTTCTTTTTTGTTACTTTTACTAAACATCCTTTTGCGTCTATGCTTGCTACTACGCCTTCCACTGTTGATTCTACCATCGCTTTGGAATCAATTGCAATTTTACTCTCCATGCCTGTTCCCACTATTGGCGCTTCAGTCTGTAGAAGCGGAACAGCCTGTCGCTGCATGTTCGATCCCATCAGCGCTCTGTTGGCGTCATCGTTCTCCAAGAAAGGAATAAGATTAGCCGCGGCAGAAACTACCTGGGTAGGTGAGCAGTCCATATAATTTATCTTGTCGCTGGTTTCGACAGGGAAATCACCCCTGTACCTTGTCAGGATCGTATCCGGTGTAACAAAATTCCCTTTATCATCTATAGGCGCATTTGCCTGGGCTATGATATTTCTGTCTTCTTCATCCGCAGTCAGAAATTCAATTTCATTCGTAACCTTTCCCTTCTTGACCTTTCTGTAGGGAGTTTCGATAAATCCCATATCGTTAACTTTCGCATAAGTGGCAAGAGAAGATATCAGCCCGATGTTCGGTCCCTCGGGTGTTTCTATCGGGCAAAGACGGCCGTAATGCGTATAATGAACGTCCCTGACCTCAAAACCCGCCCTGTCCCTTGTCAAACCTCCTGCTCCGAGAGCAGACAATCTTCTTTTATGTGTGATCTCAGCCAGAGGATTGACCTGATCCATGAACTGCGACAGCTGGTTGGTTCCGAAAAACGCGTTCAGCACGCTTGAAAGTGTTTTTATGTTAATAAGGTCTGCAATAGCCAGTTCCTCTTCCGGTTTAGCCAACGACATTCTTTCCTTGATAGTCCTGCTCATTCTTGATAGAGCTATACCGAACTGATTTGCAAGCTGCTCGCCAACCGTTTTGATCCTTCTGTTCCCGAGGTGGTCAATATCGTCAACGATCTTTTTTCCATTCTTTATCTCAAGAACTTCCTGCACTATTGAGATCACATCAAAATCGGTAATAAGAACTGTATTCAGGTAAGTTTCCTTGACCATTCCGAGGATGTCCTTCTTATCCGTATCTTTAGACTTCTCGAGCGATTTTATTACTTTTTCAAGAGGGAATAACTGGTAGTTGTCACCTGAAACTTTCAGCCTGATCATTTTTTTCTTGTTAACTTTTTTAAAATAAGTCAGAAGAGCATCTGTCCTGTGGTCCATTTTCTGATTTATCCTGTACCTTCCGACATCGCCGAGATCATATCTCTTGTCATCGAAGAACATTCTTTCAAAATGCTTTCTTGCGGTTTCTATATCGGGAGCTTCAGTTGATCTCAGCTGCTCATATATATACATCAGAGCGTCATCCTGATTTGCTGTTATATCCTTGCTCAGAGTATTGTAGATCAGATTGAATTTCAGCCTTTCTTTGGGTTTTACGATGGTTACAGCCGCAATTTCGTTATCGTAAAGAAGGTCAAGTTGCTGTGCAGTCAGCTTAGTTCCTGTGGGAAGTATCATTGGTCCCGACTGGCCTTTCTCAGTTGACTTTACATTGCTGAGCACGATCTCTTTAAACAATATTTTTCCCGCAAGTTCAGGAATATTTTTTTTATTCAGCTTGATCTTTTCAAAAAGGTCGAACATGCCGTAGATCTCTTCATTTGAAGAAAATCCCATTGCCCTCAAAAAGATCGTTACCGGAAATTTCTTTTTTCTGTCAATATATACCTGGATCGAATCGTTTATCGTAGTTTCAAACTCGAGCCACGATCCTCTGAAGGGAATAATTTTTGCCGAGAACAGTGTGGTAGAATTAGGATGTACCCTGGAAGAAAAGAATGCACCCGGAGATCTGTGTAGCTGAGTAACGATTACCCTCTCTGCGCCGTTAATGATAAATGTCCCTTTCGGGCTCATCATCGGAACGGTTCCGAAATAAGTTTCGGACTCGATAGTCTGCTGATACTCATCTGAATTATCCGCTTTTTTTGACAGCCTTAATCTAACTTTTAGAGGAGCATTGTAGGTAGCGCCGATCTCCTGGCATTCAACCACTGAGTATTTAGGCTGACCGACAGAATAATCTATGTATTCGAGTATGTATCTTTCTCTTGTATCTGTGATGGGAAATGTGTTCTTGAATGCCTGATGAAGACCTGAATTTCTTTTCTTGTGACCTTTGATGCTCTTCTGTATAAAAACATCAAAAGATGACAATTGTAGCTCAAGAAGATTCGGCATCTCCAGAACCCCGGGGATCCTGGAAAATGATATTCTTTTGCTGGATTCGTTCTTTTTCAAATTTAGTCCTCCTGCTATTTTTGATTTAAATTAAAGGACTTTCGCGAATAAATAAAAAAAAAGCCTGACACAAACTCTGATGTTGTTATGCTTGGCTTTGATTTAATGAACATTTCACGCTCGATTTAATATTTACGACCAATAGGACAACTGACTTAAAACAAACACACTTTAATTAAGACAGAAAAAGTTATTCTCGATATTCGAGAATAACTTTCCCTAATTAAAGGTTTATACCTGAAATTCTATTACTTAAGATCAGCTTGTCCGCCTGCTTCTTCAATTTGAGCTTTCATTTTGAGAGCTTCTTCTTTCGGAACTGATTCTTTTACTGTGCTTGGACACTTGTCAACAAGGTCTTTAGCTTCTTTAAGTCCGAGTCCTGTCATCTCTCTGATCACTTTGATAACCTGAATTTTCTTATCTCCTGAAGAAATAAGCTCAACATTAAATTCAGTTTTTTCTTCAACCTGAGCAGTTTCAGCTGCAGCCGCAGGTCCGGCCATCATGGTAGGTGCCGCTGCTGTAACTCCGAATTTCTCTTCGATCGCTTTTACAAGCTCTGACAGCTCCATAGCCGTCATTTTTTCCAGTTTACTTAATATTTCTTGCACGAATTCCTCCGATACGATTTTATTTTAATTTACATTTTCTCTTTTGCTGTTTTTAGCGCGTCAAGTGCCCTGGCCAGTTTTGCCATAGGCTCGTTCAGAACGCTTGCGATCATAGACAACAGCGTATTCTTTGACGGTAGATCTTTGATTACAGCCATTTTAGCTGCAGGATAGAACTCATTCTCGAACAAACACCCTTTTATGATCAGCTTTTCGTTCTTTTTCGCAAATTCGAAAAGGATTTTTGCGGGAGCTGAAGGATCTTCATAAGCGAAAGTAAGCGAATTAGGCCCTTTGAGTATCTTTGATAATTCACCGCTGAATTTTGTTCCTTCAAGCGCTTTGTTAACCAATGTGTTCTTAAATACTTTCATCTCAGCTTTAGTCGCCCTGAGTTCTTTTCTCAGATGAGAGATTTTCTCAACATCAATTCCATCGTATCTGGTTACATAGAACGCGGAAGCTGAATGTAATTTCGTTTTGATCTCATCAATTACTTTTTGCTTCTCCAGAACTTGTTGTTTTACGATTGTTGCTTCAGTCATTTTTTTTCTCCGATAATGTTGTTTCCGCTGTACCGGTACTAACCGATCTGAGCTGTCGTCAGCGAGTTTCTGTCAATTTCGTAACCTAGACCCATTGTCGATGTTAAAGTTACCTTTTTAATATAAGTGCCTTTAGCTGCGCTGGGTTTCAGAGCAATTATTTTTTTTATGAATTCCATAAGGTTCTCTTCTATCTGCGTTTCAGTAAAAGACGCTTTTCCGATACCTACATGAACGATACCTGTTTTTTCAGTTCTGAAGTCTATCTTACCAGCCTTGACCTCCTTTACTGCCTGAGCCACATCATTGGTTACTGTACCGCTTTTGGGATTAGGCATAAGTCCTCTCGGACCAAGTACTTTTCCCAAACGGCTGATCTTTGCCATCATTTCGGGGGTAGCAATAACAACATCGATGTCGCTCCAACCTTCCATGATCTTGTTCATATATACTTCAAAACCCGCAAAATCAGCACCGGCTTCAAGGGCTTCTTTGGCTTTTTCTTCCATTGCGAATACGAGAACTCTTACTGTTTTTCCAGTTCCGTGAGGCAAAGACACTACGCCTCTGACTATCTGGTCAGCGTGCTTAGGATCTACTCCCAGATTAACTGCAACCTCAATTGTCTCGTCAAACTTTGCCGTAGCGTTTGCCTTGCAGTATCTGACAGCGTCCTTTATCTGAAGACTCTTTCTGTCCTTAACCGCTTCGAGCATTTTGGTTATTCTTTTAGTATTTTTCATCTCTTCCCCGTGTAAATCTTTTTATGTTTATTCAAATGATCTGCGCTCCGGCTATAGCGCGCTTTTCATTTATTTTTTTACTGTCACGCCCATGCTTCTGCAGGTTCCAGCTATAATAAGCTTTGCCGCTTCCACATCGTTGGCATTTAAGTCTTCCATTTTTTTCTTTGCTATCTCTTCGAGCTGTTCCTGAGTGATAGTACCGACTTTTTTCACGTTCGGCTCCGGTGAACCTTTTTCAAGCTTCAGAGCTTTTCTGATGAGCATTGACGCCGGAGGGGTTTTCATGATGAATGTAAAAGACTTATCCTGATAAACCGTTATTACCACAGGAATAATATCGCCCTTTTTATCCTGAGTTCTGGCGTTAAATGTTTTACAGAATTCCATAATGTTTACACCCTTCTGGCCGAGAGCCGGTCCTACCGGTGGAGCCGGTGTCGCAACTCCTGCGGGTAACTGAAGCTTTATGAATCCTATTATCTTCTTTGCCATATTCTGCGCCTTCTATTTTAATTACTTTATTCGTACTTTACCTGAAGGAAATCCAGATCTACCGGAGTACTTCTGCCGAAGATCGTTACCATTACCTTCAATCTTTGTTTCTCTTCATTTATTTCGCTTATTGTTCCGGAGAAATCCGTGAACGGTCCGTCAACTATTTTTACGAAATCGCCCACTTTATAAATATTTTCCACTTTTTCTTTACCGAGAGATGCTTTTGCTTTTTCGAGCATCCTTTCTACTTCCCGCTTCGACAGTTCCTGAGGTTTGTTCTTGGGGCCGACAAAATTCAGCACTTTTGAATTGCTTAACAAAAAATGTTCTATCGTCCTGCTCAGGTGGCAACTGATAAAAACATATCCGGGGTAAAAGAGCCTGAGCTTCTTTACCTTTTTGCCGTTCCTCATTTGAACAACTTCTTCGGATGGAACAAAAACTTCGGATATTTCATTGCTGTAGCCCAATCTTTCGATCTCGCTTTCAAGAAACTCTTTAGTTCTTACCTCTTCTCCGGTTAAAACATGCAGTATGTACCAATTAGCGCTCAATTGAATTTCCCGCTTTAATTTACTTTAGTTTATGAAGTAGCCTATCAGCCAGTTCAGGATCTGATCCGAAAAGAAAATGAAAGCTGTAAGAATGAGCGAAATACCGATGACGATCTTCGTTGAGCCCCAGACTTCAGCCTTGCTCGGCCATGACATAAGCTTCATCTCTTTTACCGTGGAGTTAAAATATTCGATAATTTTCTTCATCACGACTCCCGTTTATCTTGGCAGGCGTTGAGGGATTCGAACCCCCGACACTCGGTTTTGGAGACCGATGCTCTAGCCGGGCTGAGCTAAACGCCTGTTAGTTAATTATTTTGTCTCTTTGTGCATTGTATGTTTTCTGCAGAACTTACAGAATTTTTTAAACTCAACCCTGCCCGAATGTTTCGATTTATTCTTGTCTGTGTTATAATTCTTCCTTTTACAATCTCCGCATGCCAATATTACCATATCACGCATTTTATGCTCCATTTCTTTTATTTCAACATGCTTACTAGCAGACTTGAACTGCTGACCTCTTCCTTACCAAGGAAGTGCTCTACCGCCTGAGCTAAGTAAGCTTATTTATGAATAAAAAGAGCAAGCTGTTGTTTCAAGCTTGCTGCTTTTTACAAGAGCGGGAGACGAGACTCGGACTCGCGACCCTCAGCTTGGAAGGCTGATGCTCTACCAACTGAGCTACTCCCGCTTGTTGTGGGCCAGGATGGGTTCGAACCACCGTAAGCTTACGCTAGCAGATTTACAGTCTGCCTCCTTTAGCCGCTCGGACACTGACCCACAAAATGCTAATAGAGGGACTTGAACCCCCGACCGGCTGATTACAAATCAGCTGCTCTAGCCAACTGAGCTACATTAGCATAAATCCGGACAGCAAAGATATCAAATATTTTATATGAAGTCAAGAATTATTTTCGGGGTTTTTTAAATATTTCAGCTATGTTTATTTTTTTCTGATGTTTTTTTTATAAATTTTATTTCTGTATTCAATTACAACTTCGCTATTGTCTATTGAAATTATTTTTAATTCATTATTCTGAAGAATCGGTTTCTTTCTAATCGATTCTATATCAACTTCATTACTACTTTTCAGTTGTGCATAAACAATTGTTTCAATAATGTCCGCATACCTATTTCCTTTTGTTTCGAAGTGCTCATTGTTCTTGTAGTGATTAATGATAAAAATTGTTAAAGCTGTAAACAAAAAAATAATATAAAACGAATATTTCAAAATTTTACTGTATGGTCTCTTTCCCATTGTGATTTGTTTTTCTTTGCTTCTGTCTTGTTGCGAAGTTGCTTTAAGAAGTTCTTCCAGTTCTTTTCTTGAAGTTTCAACTGAAAGTAGGTTACGAGCTTTTTCAACTATTTCCGCCGATCGAAAATTTTTCTTGGATTCTTCATTTCTGATCAATTCAAAAATTTGTTCTTTCTTTTCCCTTTTTTTATTCTCAATATTAAATTTATCCAAATTCAGTTTATACAATTGTCCTGAATTTTCTGCTTCAGAGATCATAACTTTGACCGCGTTATTAATATCCTCCCAATCTTCTTTCCAAATAAATTTTCTTAAAGCTTCAAGCTGTGAATTTATACTTTCTTCAATTTTAGTTTTTTTAATTGACTGTATGTTAAATAATTTAGAGTCAATCTCAGTTAGTAAATCAGAAGCTATCGTAATATCGTCATAGCTGTCATTATAAATTAATTTTTCAGACTTATCGATTTGCTCTTTTATGACTTTTGCATCTTTGATAGTGAAATAGGTTTTTGATTTATCGAAGGAAGCTTTTATTGCATCCAATTTCTTTGTGTATGGCAAATACTCTTTAACGTATTTTTTTAAATTTTCAGAAATAATTTTTTCGATGCCGTAAAGTTTTCCTGGTGCTGAACGGTATGATATCAGGCTATTCGTATTGATTATCTTTTTTACTTCATTAATACTATTGAAGAACCTGCATCTTGTTAAGTAATCCGGCATTTTTGTTTTTTTTCCGTATTCTCTCAAAAGATTGTCAAGAAAATTAATTTTTTCTTTAGCCTTTCCATTCTGATTGTAATCCTGTGCACCGAGCAGATCTTGTATTTCATCTGTAAGCATTTTTATATCGCGCTCAAAATTTGTAAGAGGTTCTATCAAATCCCACGAAACCCTTTCCTTAAGAGCGGAAAATCTTATGCTGGTGTCTTTATAAAATCTTATATAGTTCTCATTGTTTTTAGAAAGAATAAGGGATAATCTGTTAATGGTGTCTGCGGACTGATGATAACTGAAAAATGAGTTAGTCAGATACAGCGTATATAACTGATCTATTATGATCTTACATTCTTTCTCGAAGCTTTGGTCTCTGACTTTATATATCTGAGAGTTGTAGTTTATCATGTTTTTTCCGCTGAGCTAGCCGTTTCTGTTTCTTTTACATCAGCACTGTTTGTGAAATCTATACCCAAAGAATTTAGTTTATCCAACATTTTTGATTTTTCTTCATCTCTGATTCTTATAAAATATTTGATAAGTTCACCTTTTATAAGATTAAAATCATTATCAATATCTGCTTTTATAGCGTACAAGAGATCAAATCTATTTATGACCTCATCAAGAAGCTTTAAGGCATTTTCATGATCATTTAACGAAGCGTAGAATTTAGCAAGATTAAAATAAATTTCAGGTATATTCATAAACTCATTATCTATAGCTTCCTGTGAAAATTCAATAGCTTCGTTTGTGTCTTTTTTAATATAAGATATCCATGCGAGAACAAAATTACAGCACCCTAACAGGTAGTGGTTTTCTATCTCCAAAGAATATTTTTTTGCGCTTAAAAATTCATCATAAGCCTTGTTCAGATCAAAATAGATGGTCGGTCTTAAGTAGATCATACCCAGCAAGATATGTGAAAAAGGGTTTTCCTGATAATTTTTAATACATTCTTCAATTCCTGATTTTATATTTGAAAGCTGGTTCTTGTCAGATGGATTTTCAAGGTATTTTGAGTACATCTGTGTAAAATTTTTAAATTTTTCGTTCAGATCGCCCTTTCCGCTGAAAATTAAAGAATCCTTGATTACATCTAGTGCCTGATGTACTTCAGCGTTCTCCATTTCGTTCAGCCATACAATATCCAGCATTTCAAAGGAAAATACCGCTCCTAGGGAAATGAAATTTATATCAGCACATTTATCCTTTTCTGAGGATTCCAGTCTTTTCTTTGATTGATCAGAAATATATGATTTTTCGCCTTCATTTATTAGTTCTGATGTTAAATTCATTTCATCAAATTTTCTCGGAATCAGATCTTTTTCTTCAAGTTCCTTAAAGTCAGGATCGTTCTCTTTCGAGATTTTATTAACTCCTTTAAGATTTACTCTTTTTAATCCGTGATCAGGCAAGACTACAAAATAGTTCTGACTAATAAATTCACGGTAATTTACATTCATCGACACTGAAAATGGTTTTAAAATCATAATTCCAACCTCTATTTTACAGAAAAATACATTTTAATTATAATAAACAAATTTCATTTTATCAATTGTTTTTTATTGCGTCAAAAAAAAAAAAGAATTATATTTGAATTACTAAAAGGAGGAATGGAAATGAGAAAAGGTTTTACACTGATTGAAGTGCTCGTCGTGGCCGTTATAGTCGGAATTCTTTCCGCTACCGCAATTCCGGCATATAAAGGTTATAGCGATAGAACATCAGACCAGGTTTGTGAACATACCGCAGCTTCTGTTTTAACTTCCATTCTCGCATTTGTTCATACAAAGAAAGAAATAGAAGCCGGAACTTATGATATTGACGGATTAAATTCAAAACTGGGAGAATTCAGGATAGATTTACCAGATGGATATAAAGCTGAAGTAATTATTGTTGATTCAGATAATATTACAGTAATAATACAGGACGAGCAGTATTTAGGTGCCGCCACTATTGGCACATAGCTGTAAAAATATTTCTTTCATTTTTCCCTTTGCTTTTTTTCACCTTTGAGGTTATAATTTAGCCTGTATTTGGAGTACAGGCTATGAAAGGTTTCTCGACAATATTTTTTAATGACACGGCGATCGCAGTTACCGACAGGCCTTTTACATACACAAGAGAAACCGACACGCAGAAAGAGTACAGGATCACTGACATAAAAAGATCTCTGACAGCCTCATTTTATTCTGAATATGAGATTGAGTTCATAGCCAATGAAAATTTTCTGGTTGAAATTCTTTAAAAATCCGATCTTTTAAAGATCATAAGTGATAAACCTACGGCGATCACACCCGTGAACAGCGACACCCATACCGATCCGAGTGTGAAATCCTTTGACATAATAATATCGCTCAGAAGCGCAACTGTTTCGTTTACCTTTGGCAGAGAAAAATGAAGTATCCCGATCATATTCTTATAGAAGGAATCGTTGAGAATGCCGAACCTTGCTATTGCCCCTATAACAGGAGACAAAATAAAAACAATAAAATAAGTTAGAAGAAGTGATACAACGCTGTTTTTTAAAAATATAGCTATAAGGGTCATAAACGCATATATGTTGAAAAAAAAGATCATTATGATCAGTGCGGAGAATAGGTATCTGAAGTTCCATATCCCGAATTTGACGGACAGTATTATCCACGAAAATATTATCATGTAAATAACATTCAATCCGACAAGAGCGATCCCTCCGAAAAACCTCTGAAAGAATATATTCTGCCTTGATAATGGCTTTGACAGTATGAGGTCTATATTCCCCTTCTTCAGCATATCCGGGAACAGTCCGGATGTTGCGAACAGCGAAATGAACAATGAAATAAAGAAAACTGCTCCGGCGATCCCTGTCTGAATATAGCCCAGTATAGTCGCCGCATCGGGCATTGCGGAATTTCCGTGATTTACAGAGCTCCCGAAAACATTTAAGATGACCTTTGAATCTATTCCGCCTATTTTAATATTGAGTGCGAATATAAGCGTCAAACAAAATACAGTGGCAAGAATGAATACCGTTATCACTATCTTTTTTGAAAGCAGTTCTCTTATTGTAAGCTGAAACAGTCCGTGCACACCAACGCTCCTATTATTTTAATACCTTTATGAAATAATCCTCAAGCGTATTTTTTAAATGCTCAATGTTCTCAATTCTTATTTTTCTTCTCCTGATCTCATCAATAATTTCGTTAAGATGGTCTGAACTTTTTATAACTGCTGTAAATCCGTATTCTGCCTGCGAGAACTCAACAGCCTTATTCCTGAGCAGATCCTGAAACAAATCATTTTTTTCTTTTTCAACGCGGATCAGGTATTTGCCTGTGCTCTCAAGGAAATCTCCGGTATTTCCTTTTTTAATTAGAATGCCCTGTTTAAGAATAGCTATCTCGTCCGATATCCTTTCGACCTCGCTGAGAAGGTGCGAATTGATAAATATTGTCTTCCCCTGATTTTTCAGGTTGATAAGTATTTCTCTTATCTCGATCCTTCCGATCGGATCGATACCGTCAGTCGGCTCGTCGAGAAATATTATTTCCGGATCGTTGATAAGAGCCTGGGCCGTTCCAAGCCTCTGAAGCATTCCTTTTGAGTATTTTTTTAATTTCAGCGTCTTTCTATCATCAAGCTTCACCTGTTTAAGCAGGTCTGATATTTTTTTACTGAGATCATAATTGGACACGCCGGACATTTTTCCGTAATAATATAGAAACTGCTCGCCGTTAAGATAGCCGGGAAATCTGTGATCTTCTGAAAGATAACCGACATTTTTACGTGCTTCAGGGTACGTTATGTTTTTTCCAAGTATTTTCCCTTCACCTGAAGTCGGAATGGCGATCCCGAGAAGAAGCCTGAAAAGCGTGGTCTTACCTGCTCCGTTCGGCCCGAGCAGGCTGAATATCTTTCCTTTTTCAACCGATACATTGAAATCTGTAAGAGCCTTGATCTTTCCCCGGGAATAATGTTTTGTCAAACTTTTTGATTCAATAGCGATCATACTATAACTTTTCCAAGATATTCTTCAGAAAATTCCAGAAATTTCCGACAGATTTGATGCTTACTTTTTCGTCCGGAGAATGCGCGCCATGAACATCGGGACCGAAAGAGATCATATCTATCCCTGGATATTTCTTTCCGATGATACCGCATTCAAGACCTGCGTGAACAGCTTTTATATCCGGTTTCTTTTTAAACAGATCCTTGTGAACTTCAACAGCCGTTTTCAGAAGTTTCGATGCCGGATCGGGTGTCCAGGCGGGATAAGGATCTTTACTTTTATATTCATAACCCGAAAGGGCTGCGTGAGCCATTACTTTTCCGGATATATCATGTATTGCTGATTCGACCGAGCTTCTCTGGCTGGTAAGAATGAACACACCCGTTCCGTCCGCTTTGACTGCGGCAAGGTTTGTTGAAGTCTCCACGAGCCCTTCAATGTCAGCGCTCATTGACACTACACCGTTCGGGAACGAATAGATCATGTTGATAAGAATTTCTTTATCAGATGGGGATAAAGCATATTTGGACTTCTGAACTTTTTTACATGATACAGTTACTTTTCCGTCAGCTTTTTTATTTTCCTGCCTTAAAATTCCGGTAAACTCTTTCAATTTTTTGACAAAAGCCGGCAGATCTTTTTCATTAAAGTTTATAACCGCATTTGCTTCTCTCGGTATCGCATTATGTTTATCGCCGCCGCTGAATTCCGATAAAGAAAATTCCAGTCTTCTGTTCATATCCCAGATAACTCTCGCTAATAGTACCAGAGCATTGCCGTGACCTTTATCTATAGCCAGCCCGGAATGTCCGCCTTTAAGACCGTCAACTGTTATTCTGCATGAATAATTTTTATCATTCTTTACCGTTTTAAGTTTTTTGGTCATCGTTGTCGTTTTTCCGCCGGCGCATCCTATATAGACCGCTCCCTCTTCTTCCGAATCGAGATTGAGCATCATGCTGCCTTTTATAAAATCTTTACCCAGCGCATTTGCGCCTGTCAGACCGGTTTCCTCATCAACCGTGAACAGACATTCGACCGCCCCGTGTGAAATATCTTTGCTGTCCAGAACAGCCAGAGACGCAGCCACACCTATGCCGTCATCTGCTCCGAGAGTGGTTCCTTTTGCTCTTATAAACCCTTTTTCTTCATACAGCTGAAGAGGATCTTTTAAAAAATCATGCTTAGTCCCTTCATTTTTCTCGCATACCATGTCAATATGGGACTGGAGAACTACGCACGGAGATTTTTCTCTGCCTTTTGAAGCTTTTTTTGATATGACGACATTTCCCGCCGCATCTTTTTTGTATTTTAAGCCTCTTTTCTCTGCAAAAGCAATAATATACTTTATCAGCTTTTCCTCATGCTTTGACTGTCTTGGAATGGCACTTATTTCAAAAAAGAATTTCCATACTGATTTCGGTTCAAGTCCGCTTAACATTATTGACTCCTTATAATATTATTTCCATCCCTTCATTGGCGATAACGACAGCAAGGTCGTACAAAGGATATTTTGCTTCTTTATATCTAATTGCCGAAAAATAAAGCGCTGCGATCTTATCGTCGTCATTTTCATGATTATGATGATAGAGTACAAGTTTCCTGACACCTGAGTTTACGGCTGCGTCAACACCGATCTCCGCTGTCGAATGACCAAAATTGTACCTTTGAGCCAGCTCGTTGAAATTGTACTGGCTGTCAAATATCAGAACATCTGCCCCGCTGAAAAACTCAAAGAATTCGCTGACGATAGTCCTAGCCGTGTATTCACCGTCGGTTGCGTAAACTATCTTTCTACCGGACCCGTCAACTATTTTATAGCTGTATGATCCGTTGGGATGATTAAGTGCTTTTGAAAATACCGAGAATTTTCCTGCAGTGATCACATCGTCGTCATTCAGTTCGGTAAATATCTTCGTGCAGGGTCTGCTTTCTAAGCTAACTGGGAAAAAGCTGAAGTTCTGCTGAAGCGAAAGATACTTTTCAAATTCCTTATGGTGCGCGTAAAAATTCAACTTGACATCCTTCAAATGAACCGGCGCAAAAAACGGCAGCCCGTTTATATGGTCAAGATGAAGATGAGAGAAGAACAGGTTGTATTCTCTTATCCTGCTGTTAAAGAACTTCCCGCTTAAAAGTTCGTTGCCGAGGTTCCTTATTCCGGTGCCTGCATCTAATATGATAAGATTTTCTTCGTCATTAACTGTTACGCATGAAGTATTACCGCCGTATGTGGTACTTAAACTCAAGGGCAGCTCGTCTATGAACCGTTCGAACGATCCTAAATCTTTGAGTTCTACTCCGGCTGATAACCGCAATACATTTATTAGTTTGTTCCTGTACTGATCGGGGCTTAAAGGCGAATTTATGCTACCTCTTACTCCCCAAAATTTTAATTTCATCCCTCACCGCTTCAAACTTTTATTTTTTTAGAAAATATATCTATTCGCGTAAATTCTTGCAAGAAATAAATTTATTTTATTTGACCTTATACGCTAAAGTTCCTTGATTTTACCGCCAAAGTGGATTAAATTTATATCGCTTTACGTAAAAAACTGAATAATATAAACAAAAGGAAGAATTCATGAAAAAATTATTAACAATCATAGCTGTTTGCGCCATGATATTCTGCACCGGCTGCTCAAAGAAGGCTGAAGTCAGCACGGGAGAAACATCCCTGATCGCCCAGAAATACGCCCCGGAAAATTCGGTTGCGTTCCTCCGTTTCTCTTCCGTTGAAAAACTATTCGCCACTTTCAGTGTAAAACCCGAATCCGTGATGGGCGAACCTGTGAGTGAAGACAGATCGGAGATAACCGATGTATTGGGCTTTGACCCGATGAACATTGCCGAGTATGACAAAAAAGGCTTCGATACAAAAAGAGAGTTCGGCTTGGTTATCAGCAGTTTTAAAGCCGACAGTGCTGACGCGGAAAATTCTCAGATCAACATCGGTTTTTTACTTCCTGTAAAAGACAAAAATTCCGCCTACAAATATATTAAAGAAACTCTCGAGAAGAACAACGAGAAAGGTATGGTGATAAATGACAACAACGGAATGCTCAGTATAACTAAGACTGACGAACAAAATTTTCTTGTGACGATAAAACCTGATGATAATTACATGGTTTTCAGCTTCTCCCTAAATTCAAAAGAAACTGCTGATATATATTTCAACGCACAGAAGCATCTAGGGGACACGCCATATTATAAAGAAGTTTCCGGTTCTGTCAACTTGTCATCCGACATTGCATTCTATGCCGATCTTAGAAGATTCTTTAACGACAATGCGCTTGCTCTAAACAATATGACCGCGACCAATCCTATGTTCCAGCAGAACGAATTAAGCTCTGTCGCGTTTTTGAAATTTTACAGGGGATTCGGAATTACAGCCGACCTGTCAAAAAGCGACCTTGTGATAAATGCGGTTTCTTTTGTCGATACAGAAAATCCTTTTAACAAACTGATCGGTAATATTAAAACAGATAAATCGGTTATTCTTGATTTCGAGAAAAATCCTGCCGTCCTGCTTGCAGTTATGATCAATGCGGCGGAATATCTGAACTTCTATCTTGAAACTGTTCCCGCAGATGTAAAAAACGACTTCGAAAGCAGTATCGCCGAAACAAACCAGGCGCTTGGAATAGACATCAGAAAAGATCTTATCGACCAGCTTGCCGGAAGCATAAATCTGGGGATCTACGACGGCGCGGGCGTGAATATGATGCAGTACAATACCGTACTTAACTTCAACATCAGGAACAGACAAAGCTTTATAGACATGATCGAGAAAACAAAAGCGACAACCGGTATAACACTGATCGACCAGTCACAGTATGAGCAGCTTTTCCAGGTTCAGCCTTCCAAAGATGTTAATGTGTATTCGGTTTTTATGGGTATCGCGGCTGCCTATATCGTTATAGAAAAAGACAATGTATCTTTAATAACAACAAAAGACATGGTCGCTGATCTTTTGAATAAAAGCAACCCAAGATCTATAGATAAAGCTGATAAGTCCATAGTTGATAAACTTAGGAACGATCAGAATTATCTGTTCATCGACTTTGCTGAAGCTTATCTTGCAGGCAAGAATTTATATCAGATGTACCTCGGTTTTTCAGGCGGCGAAAATATTCTCGACGCAAAAGCTGACAACTTTGCTAAAAATTTCGATTACCTGTACGCAGGCGGAAATTATAAGGGCGAAAAAGCCACTGCCGAGTTTATCGTAAAAACAAAATTCACCAAACCGTTCTTTGTAGCGCTGCAGGAAGAAATTGAAAAACTTAAGGCAGCACCGCAATAGGGGAGAAAATATGATACTTGTTACAGGCGGAGCCGGATTTATCGGCAGCGCGATTGTATGGGAACTGAACAAAAGAGGGATCACGGATATACTTATTTCCGACCATCTCGGTGTTTCCGACAAATGGAAAAACCTGCGCGCCTTAAAGTATGCGGACTATGTTGAAAAAGATGAACTTCTCGCGCATCTTGTTTACGGTACGGTTCCATACAAGCTCACTGCCGTGATACATATGGGCGCATGCTCTTCGACGACGGAATCCGACTGCTCCTACCTTGCTGAAAATAATTTTTCATATTCAAAATTACTCGCTGAGTACTGCATAAGTAAAAAAATCAGGTTCATATACGCATCAAGCGCGGCTACTTACGGTGACGGAGAAAAAGGATTCAAAGACGACTTGAAGAAAATTGAAGACCTGCGCCCTTTGAACATGTACGGTTATTCAAAGCAGATGTTCGACCAGTACGCAAAAAGAATGAAATGGTTCGGTAAGATAACGGGCGTAAAATTCTTCAATGTTTACGGTCCGAACGAATATCATAAAGGCGAAATGAGCAGTAAAATATTCAAAGCTTACCATGAAATAAAAATGACAGGAAAGATAAAGCTGTTCAAATCCGATGATCCTAAATGGAAGAACGGCGACTCGGTAAGGGATTTTGTTTATGTGAAAGACTGTTCGAAAATAATCTGCGACATTCTGGATGATAAAAAAATCACAGGTCTGTTCAATCTCGGAAGCGGTCACGCTAGAAGCTGGAATGATCTTGCTGCGGCGGTATTTAAAAGTATGGGCAAAAAACCGAGGACGGACTTTTTTGACATGCCTGAGAATCTGAAAGGAAAATATCAGTATTTTACCGAATCTGATAATTCGAAACTGAAAAGCTCAGGCCTGAATATAAAATTTACCTCTCTTGAAAAAGGTGTTGAGGATTATATAAAAAATTATCTGATACCGGAGCATTATCTCGGAGACTGAATTTAAGCGTCTCCGCCGTATAAATATTCTCTGGACTTTCTTATATATTCAAGCTTTTTCATTTCCTGGGCGGTTATCTCACCTTTCTTCATTTTTTCGATGAGTTCAAGCATTTCGATAAATTCACGATCCATCAGGTCGTTAAATTCTTCGTCAACGCTTTCTGTTTCAGGCTTCTGTTTCTTCTCTTGATCCTTCATATTTAAAAAGTTTTTCCAGTTTATTTTTTAATTCTTCCAAACTGTTCAATTTTAAAAGATCCCCGTCATAAGCTATCCTTACATCACCGGTTTCTTCAGATACTACCACAATTATAGCGTCGCTTTCTTCGGATAATCCTACTGCTGCGCGGTGCCTTGTTCCGAACTGGGAACCAATATCTTTTGATGTCGAAGGCAGAATGCATTTTGCGGCTACGATCTGGTCGTTCGATACGATTACAGCACCGTCATGGAGCGGTGACGACGGATTGAAAATAGTTGCCAGAAGTTCCGGACTCACATCGCTTTTGATAGGAATACCCGATTCCACCACAGTTTTTATCCCTACATTTCTTGTGAGCACAATAAGAGCGCCTATCCTTTTTTCGCTCAGCATGAACGCGGCTTTGGAGACTTCGTCTAAGATGGTTTGCGTTTTGATCTGTAGAAATTTATTCAGTATTCTGTTCTGGCCTATGTGGGTTAATATCCTCCTCAGCTCCGGAGAGAACAATATAAAAAATGCAAGCCAGAATATCGTTCTTAATGAATCTATGAGCCATGACATTATTGTCAGATTCAGAAAGTCTGCGAATATGCCTAATACAACTATCGAAAGCATACCCAAAAACATCGTAGTCGCTCTTGAATCTTTAACGACATTATATAGCTTGAATGATATAAAGGTGAAAAGAAGAATATCGGCAAGATCAACAAACGTAAAAGATATGAACCCTATTCTGAAGATTTCCATGCTTAAATTTACCTTACTTTGAATTCTTTATAATATTCCGGTTCAAAACTGTAATCTTTTCCTCCGTTCTCTCTTCTTATAAAAGCCAATCTGCCTATGTAAGCCGCATCCGGAAAAAAATTTTCATAGTAATTTTTAATACCTATCAACTCTTTTTTGACATTACCGGCCGTCACACCATTAATATAACAACTATCTTCGTAAGGACGAACAATTATTTCGCTTATTTTCTCCACATCGCTGCCGTCAAAGGAATACTCCGCATGAAAAAAATCTTTCTGCTTTCCTTCCAGAATTATATTTATCTTCTTTTCTCCGCCAAGATCTGAAAATGCTCTGAGCGCAGATGAATCCATTGATGAAACGGGAATAATTTTTTTGCCCAGACCGATCGCCATACCTTTAACAGCACTCACTCCGACCCTTAGACCGGTAAAAGATCCCGGACCGACTCCGACAGCGAAAAGATCAACATCCTTTATAGCTATTCCTGCGCCTTTCAAAATTTCATCTATCATCTCGAACAGTCTCTGGTTGTGCGCGAATTTGCCCGAATCTTTCAGCTCAGAAACTAAAATCCCGTCTTTAAGTAAAGCTACAGATGCGAATTCGGTAGATGTATCCACTCCTAAAATGTACATGTTCAGATCCGTTCGATTTTTATTTTGCGCCTGGTTTCACTTTCCGAGTTAATATGTATATCGATTCTTTTCTCCGGCAGCTCCCCGTTGAGCATTTCCGCCCATTCAACTATCGTAATACTTTTATCCTGACCGGCAAATTCATAAAATCCGATCTCATTTAGTTCTGCTGTCGAACCGATCCTGTAAAGGTCGTAATGATATATTGAAACCGTATCCGTCTTATAAATATTCATTACTATATAGCTGGGCGAGTTTACATAGCCTTCAAATCCCAGACCTCTGCACAACCCCCGGGTAAAAACGGTCTTACCGGCTCCCACATCGCCGAAAAAACAGATGATATCGCCTTCTTTAACTTCATGAGCGAATGTTGAGGCGATCTGCTCTGTCTCAAGTTCGGAACTGCTGAAATATTCCAATATCTTCGCGTTTTTTTCCATCGCACTAAATTTAATTTAAATCCGTCCTGTCCGCAATTTTTTAAATAATAAAAAAGGGAGCAGAAAATGCTCCCTTTTATATCTACACCAAAATAACAGAGTTACAATACATCAATATACTTGTTGAAACTTACTGAATCATCTTGTCCAAGATTAGAATAATAAGTGAATTCAAGTCTGATTTGTCCGAGTACATATCCCGGTGAAGCAGGCGCGGTTACTGTCACAGTTTTCCTATCTGATGACCATGAAACGGTGACATCTGTTGTAATATCGCCGACATAATTACCGTCAACATCATAAGACCTTAACCTGAAATAGTTATTTGAAGAAGAAATAACAGCTTCGGAAAATTCAACTATTATATCTTTTGTCGGTGTGATCGCATAGTATTCATCATAAGGCTGAAGATTAGTAGTTACGATTTCGATTCCGGCTTGAGTTTCAAAACCGTAATCATATTCAAAATAATTACCGTCAGCTGATTTTCCGTAGAAATAAATGTAATAATAAGTCTCGATCAGAAGATTTTCGTCAGGATTGATCGTAACTGTTGTATTGTTGTTTGACCATACAACACTGGTGATCTCAGTTTTCGCAGCTTTGTCAATTCCGAGGAATACTTCAAAAGAAGCTGTGTCAATAGCTTTATTGAAAGTCATGACAATGTTGTCGCCGATCAGAAATCCGTCTTCAATGTTGCTGGTAAGCACAAAAGCCGGTGCATCTGTAATGTAAAGCGGCATATCAGGCGCAATTACTGTTATGTTCTGAAATAAAGCTACTTCTTCATAAGTTGCGTCGAAAGCGTAAGTGCCGTCGCTGTAAGGAAGTGTTCTTACCGCTACCATCGGTGTCGAAGGCAGATTAGCGAAAGTATATACTCCTGAAGCGTTTGTCGTAGTTGTATATTGATCGGGTGAAAGGTCATAATGCGTAAAGTCAGCTATAACTGTGACTCCTGAAGCCGGCACAACGTTTCCGCCTTCGATTACCTTGTAAAGCTTTCCTGTCATACCTGCGTTCAATGCGAATAGATCCATATCTAAAACTTCGCTGTGATTAAGATCGAGTTTAGTGTTTGTTACTTCTTCAACCGTAGGAATGTAGCCGTAAGCTCTTGAAACTGCATATCCGTTTATTTCATAAGTTGCTTCGTAATTTCCCGAGTAAAGGTTCTTTACGATGTAGTAGCCAAGTGAATCTGTCTTGGCTGTGTACATAAGATCTTTTTGAACAACTTTAACAACTACATCTTCCATCCTTGCGTTGTCATTTGCGTCTGTTACCACTCCGTGGATCGTTCCTATCACTCTGTCTTCGTCGCTGTAAGTTACTGAATTGTCAGTCTCGCAGCCCATTAAGAACATCATTGAAACCAGAATTAATCCAGATGCGAATCTCAAAAAATACTTTTTCATGGAAACCTCCCTTTTTATGTTTTTATTCCGTGTTTGAAACTTTATTGTGACAATATCCTAATTTTTTTACCATTTGTCAAGTATAAAAAAGGGAGCGAAAAGCTCCCTTTGAGAATAATAACTTGTAATTTATTTGTTGAACATGTAAACAAGACCGAGAATGGCGTTGGTTTTTTCCATTTCCCCGGAAAATAAGCTATTGTTTATATCTGCGCTGAATTCTAGTTTAAAATTTCCGTTTTGCATAGCAAAACCGGAAGTTATACTTATATCTTCATAAGTAGGCTTGGTAGCTTCTACATTATCGGCCGGAGTGTCATTGGTTGTTGACAAGTCAGCAAACGTCTTATTGAATCCGCCCCATAACTGAATTGAATTGAACCACCAGTCTTCAGGATTTAGACTTTTAGTTAATTCAACGCCCATCCTGTAAGTAGGTAAAAGGGTCATAACGGTCTGCGTTTCTTCTGTTTCCCCATCAAATTGATCCTGTAAAGAAGTACAGCTTTGATATCTGAATTCAAATTCATTATACACTTTCACTCCTTCAGCCGGTTTGTAATGCACTCCCGATCCTAAAGTAAAATTGAATAATGACCCTTCATATGTAAATTCACCGTTCTGGTCAAGGGGAGTTACCGGATCAACATCATCTACTCCCTTAACTGCTGAGAAAGAGAAATAATTAAATTTCATGTAAGGCGAATAATCAACTTTTGTTCCTGTGTTGTAGTATCTTGCATTTAAACCGAAATTCATTATTCCGTCGCATTCGGTAAAGTCGAATTCATACTGGTCAACGTTATTTACTTCATGAGTTCCTTCCCAGCTCCAGAAATCAAGGTCAATGCTTGCATCAATAAAATCATCTGCGCCAAGCATCATTGTCGCACCAGATGTGGTTTCCAGGCCCCAAAAGCTACTCTCGTATTCCACGTTGTCAGCTGAATAACTGTTTCCATTTGAATACATCTTCAAACCCAAACCAAGAAGCAATTTTTCATTTAATCCAAATGCGAAACTTGAATTGATTCTGTTTGTAGTAGATTCCGCCAATCCGAACTGACCAAAATAATAAAGAGGAATACCAAATTCATACTCCTGCTCCAGCCCGACATAATCAAAAAGATCCTGAATTGAAACGCCGGAGATCTGCTCAGCCGATATCTGCCATGCCATCGGATTAGGTAAACTTAGAAAATTATTCAGTTTGTACCTTACAAGACCCCATCCTCCTGAATAATCTTCCTGGATTTTTGTTCCAATCCAAGCACCTTCCTGCCCGGTAAGGATTCTTTGCGGAAAATCTGCGTAATTTGATGTTTCGATCAGTGAGTATATTCCACCCATGGCATTAGATCTGGCGTTAGGGACCTCGTCGGTTAATCCGTTCTTAAATTGCGGATAAGTCGTAGATGGATCTGGGTCTGGTGGTGTTTGCGCGCAAGCAAATCCAAACATCGCAAGTACGCTTAGTATGATTGTCAGTTTTTTCATTTTGACTCCTCTGTTTATTAATGTTTTCGGCTAAGTTAAACATTTTCAATCGTAAATTAACACATTATGACTACAAAGTCAATAGTTTATTCACAATTTATTCACAAAATAACTTATTTTAGTTGCCGGCGAGCCTATTACTCCAAAGTTTTACGGCCTGATTTATAATATAAGCCGCTACCTGTGGTCCGATCTGCTGCAAAGCTATTTCTTTAGCTGTTGTTTCGCTTATATGAGCCTTCTTTCCCGCTACGGAATGCGTTGAGACAATTTCTTTGGTCTTGCAGTCTGTCATCTCAAGATTTATCGTTATCTGAAGGCTTTTCATTGATTTTATATTATACGTATTTTCAAGAGATAAGAACTCGTAATCTGTGTTACCTTCCAGCACAAAATCTATTCCCTGTTTTTTTAAAGAATCGGGATCTGTGACTTCGTTTTTAATATTCTTAAGCTTCATACCTTTTTCGATCAGATACTTTTTTACGGATGCTTCGGCTTTATCGTCTTTTTTCCCGTTCTTGTCATAGATCCTCACCGCGAATGCGGGAAGTTTCATTTCGGTCAGAAGTAACTTAAGCGCCATTTCATCCTGAACGATCTGATCCACCACATCGGTAATATCGGCAGTTATAGTGACTTTTACGGTACCGGCTTCGGTCTTGGCAGTCTCATGCACGCTGTATTTTTTTATAAACCCGTTCGATTTGGATATGATGTTGTCGCTGATCATTGTATAATTCTTAACGATAGATGATGACGATAAAAAAACTCCGACCGATTTTTCCAGCGCATCTCTCTTAGCACTGCTTAGGGCATCAGATTCGGTGGCTCCTTCGCCGATCCCTTTTACGCTGGAGTATTCTGCTGAAAAACAAATTGAAATAATGAGTAAAATAAAAAAAGTAAATAAGGACTTCATAATAACCTCCCATTTTTATAGTGATAATCTAATTTGTTGTAAGAGTTTTGTCAACAAAAAAAAGAGCCCCGATTTACGGGGCTCGTAAAATCAAGCAATTACATATTGAAATAATACGCGAAAGATGCTCCGATATAGATCGGTGAAACTTCAAAAGTATCTTCTATGGTTCCGCCAGGAATAGTAATCCCGTATAATGTATATGAATCATATTCGAGTTCGTAATCAGCTGAACCCATCTGGTATCCGAGTTCGAAAGAAAGGCCTTTGTTTTTCTTGAACCCGAATAGTTTCTCCCAGCCTATACCTAATGCAAAAGTAGGCATAGATAAGCTATACTCCATATCTCCTCCCAACCCATAATCAGACATGTCATATTCTTCATTTACAGCCATATATCCTGCAGCCAGTACTCCATACCATCTGGAAGTCTCTCCAGTGTGAAAACCGTACATCAGCCTTGCTGTTGCGGTAACATCGTTAAATTCCCAGCTGGGCATTACTTGTACCCCGTATCCCCAAACCGGTGTTTGCCAGCATCTGTAACCTAAACCAAGCCCGCTGAATGACGGAATAGCTGTAAGTCCGTGCATCGGTTTTGCGAAAGCTGTTCCGGACAAAGACAGCATAGCCAGAACAATCAACGCGATTAAACTTTTTCTCATTTCTCTTCTCCTTATTTTTAATTCCAGCCTGATACGATTTTTCTTTCACCAGGCATTTTATCCTGTATTTTATATGCTACAGCCTCGATATGAGCTTCCAACGGATGTCCCTTGTATTTTGCGAAGGCTTTTTCTAAACTTTTATCTACCGCCTGCTGTATTAATCCTCCCAGAGGATTCAACAGATTGCCCATCCCGCTTTCTTTCGAAGTTTCTTTATCGTACCACATCTGGTTCCCGTTTTGGAAAATTTTGATCTCAAGTGTTATGCTCTTTTTTGTCATGACGCCGTAAGTTGAATACTGTGCCTCAAGCAGATTTGCCCAAAGCAGACCGTCCACATTCAGTTTTTTCTGCAGTTCAGCCATTGAATAACTGCCAAGCTGACCGCCGTCAGTAATACCAAGATCCTGAAGAGCTTTGGTTGTTGTGTCAAAGTCCATCACTTCAAATTTTTTCTCCTCTAATCCCAGAAAAAAGAATAACCTCATCAGTTCGCCTGCGTTCAAATCAGTTGTTTCGTTTACGAAAGGTAAAATCGCGATCTTGATCGGCTTGTCAAATGAAGGATCTTTAATTAAATTAGTCGGACCGGTACACCCCCAAAATATTATCAATGCAAAAAGAATCCATACAACTTTTTTCATCCAGAACCTCCCGTTAATTAGAATATTTTACAAATATCGCCTGTTTTAACCTCTGTATTCGCGGAATACTCAAGAATTGAAGCATCCTCTCCGATAAACGAACTTACCACTCCTTCTCCTATTTTCGTTTCTTCTCTCGCAAGAACTATTCCCGAACTTGGATCAATTATCTCTTCTCCTAAACGAAAAATCCCTAGTTTCATACCAAGATCAAGATTAGATTTTTTACCTGAGCTCAAATACAATTTTTTTGTGTCAGTTACTTTAGCTACATAACATTTCCATTCTATTTTTTGATTAATAGCGTCAATTAAATTCTTCATAACTTTTACTATTGCTGCTCGAAATGCTTCTCCTTCAAGCGTTTCATCGTACCCGCCGGCTTTACCGCTACCTAGAAAATTTTTATGTTCAACACTGGCTTCCCCCGCTCCTGAACCCGCCCATACTATCTGTCCTGTAGAAACATCAACTATCCTCAAATCCACCGCGCAGTTCGCAATCTGTTTTTTGCCGCTTGTTAGAATCACATCGTAAGTTTCTGTCCTTGTTCCGAATTGAGTTATGCTTCCAGTTATAATCGCGTCTGCACCCAGCATATTTCCTATCTTGACAGAATTCTGCTGGTTAACCAGACCGGTTTCGCCAAGGATCTGCTCGTTAATTAAGCTTTGTAGTTTTTCTCTTTCAACAAGGATAAAATTGTTCGTTCTTGACAATTCTGTAGTCAGAACGTCGCTGATTCCTTTGCCGAGCCTTTGTTGACCGTATGCGGATTTGTTTTCAAAATCTATCACTATCAACTTCTTTTTCGGCCCTACCAATGCGGTTTTTTCAGGTTCGTATGAAACCGTGTTTTGTTGAACCAACTGCCTGTTTGTACAGCTATAGAACAGAATTATTAAAACAAATATAGCTAAACATTTAAAAAGTAAATTTTTCATAAAACTCCTCCAAACATTTTGATTTCAAACATATAACAACCTTAGGTCACATTACTTACGCAAATCTTGAATACATTATAATAAGCTTTTTTAACAAATGCAAACGAAATTATACAAAGAAAATTTATTAAGCCTGTTATAGTAACATTGTAAGATGTCTGCTCTTCCTCGATATAATACCCATCATCAAAATGCAATAAATATTTACACCTTGTGCTTAAATACGCTGTGTATCCAAAAAAGTATCTTGACTTTAAAATACATTATATTTACAATTCTAACAATACTTCAATCTGTAAATATGGGGTGATTAAATGAAAATATTCCGGGTAATCACAGTAGTACTTGTAACACTTTCTTTTTTCATTATCTACATGGGCTGTTCCGATACAACAACAGAAAATGACGAAAATGCTATTATTACAGACACCGTAATATTCACACCGGATGGCGGAACTTACACATTTGAAAGCGGCGTGACTGTAACCGTGCCTGTTGGTACTGTAAATGAAGATACCCCCGTATCTCTTTCAATCCTTTCGAAAAACGATATTTGGAGCCTATACGATTACGATGAAGAAAATACGATCGATTTCTTAAAGATATTTTCAGTCACTTCAGATGTATATGAGTTCAATAAAGCTATAACTTTTACATTCTCAGGCTTTGATTCCGTTACCGGATTCATTCCCATACCTCACACAATTGATTTGTTTGACAAAACACATAATATAGAAGAATGCGAAACGGTTTATGATCCCCAAAACGACAGACTTGATGTTACTGTTAACACATCTGAATGTTTTGCGATAGAAAAAAATTACGCATGGTTCGATAATTCTGCAAGTAAAGACTGCCGTGAAGGACTTATAAAGGTAAGCGCCGGAGATTATGAAAATGTTTGCCAGGAAGGAGAATGCCAGGTTGTTGAAAGTGATGTGGAAGTAACATTTTTAAGCTGTCCGGATCAGCCAGTTGAGTCGGCAGTGTTGACTGAATATAATGGAAAATGCAGCCCCTTCTTAAACATGACCGCGACCGGGTCCGATATACTTGTAAATGAAACTGCAAAAATTGACATCGAAGCGAATTTTGCCGATAAAAAGGTCGAGAACGCCTCAATAATTCTGACAAAAACAGGTCCAGGAACTCTTGATGCCGCAACATTGACAACAGACAGCCTTGGAAATGCTTTTACAATGTTTAACGCGTCAGAAGTAACCGGTATTGTAACCATCACAGCAGAATCCGACATCAGATCACTTGTAAGAGGCGTTGAAATAAACGGAGAAATTATAGAGGCTTTCTTCAGAACCGAACATGTAGAAAAAACCGTTGAAGTAAAAGTTCAGAAAGTTTACTATGATATAACTCTTGCTGTAGATTGTCAAAATTCTGGAATCCTCGGTACTGGTGATGAAGCGTATGCGGTGGCTATGTGTAATGTTAATTACTCCGCTAACATTGATTTTCGTTTAGAGCCTTTGGCTGACGGATATCATGTAATTTCCGTTGCAGGCACTCAGCAGGTAGGATCGATCACTCCGCTTGATGACCACTGGTTAGAAGTCATTGATATTTATGGACCAGCTGATATGCCGATAGATACATTAGACATATTTTGTTACAAAGAAACAGATTCTTTGTTATCTTTTGTTGTTTTTGAGAATGATTGTTTAAAAGAACAATACTATACAGAATATGCACATTGGGATATCATGGACTACTATGTATTAGACCCCGAAGATGAAGTGCCTGAAATTATTTCACAAAGAGTTGTCTTTTATATAGTGGGTTTTGTAGAATGGATATCTGAAACAGGCGATACTCAGAGATTTAAAGTGCCTTTGAATGAACAGGAGTTCATAGGAACAGGATATGTTGTTTGTTGGCCCACAGGTCCTGGCGGGGATGGTATATCTACTTATACTCTAAAATCTGTAAGAAACCGATCATTTTGAGGCAGGTTTATTGTATTTATTTTTCGCAACGCAGAAAATCTGCGTCAGCCTGAGAAGTATATATCAGCCATATTCCTGTACCTACCATTGCAGTGCCTACAGGACCCCCGACTTCAGGAGCGCCTGCCGCCATGGAAACGAAGAAACCAACAAATATCCCACCAAAGAACAATATATCTCCTGTTAAAAATTTTCCAAAACTCGAGTTTTTAACCTTCCAATACTGCGTCCCGCCTTCAGCTGTAATCCTGAAATTTTCACCGAGCATTGCATTTTGATCAACCCTTAAGTTATAAACCCCGGGTTGGATTACCAGTTTTGCAGGTGCGGTGCATAGGAATTGAGTCGTCACGCCATATCCGCTTGCTGTTCCACCAGGACCTGATGCAAATGCTGTTGATTCATTCAGAAGATGAAAAACATCCACATTCAGATTGTCTTCTGTTTCAAAAATAACAGTTGTTTCTTTGAGGTTAGATGCCTGTTTACCTCCCTGCTCAAGTATTTTAATTCCCTGCGCATAAATCAAGTTAAGAAACATAACAATTATGACAATAGAGATATACTTCATGAATTATCCTCCGTTTTTTTAGCCTTAACAAAATATCCATTTCTCGCTGACTTGAACATATAAAAGATTCCAATTGTTAACTGAGACGTTTTGTCAATTTTTAATTAAATTAATAAATCAATTTAATTTAGTCAAGTCTAATTTGTTATTCTTTAAATAAATATTTATTAATACCTGTAAATTCAAGCTGCACTCCGAGCTTTTATACATGAGGTAGTGTAGGATGCAATATCAGCTCAGGTACGTATTTAGAACTAAAATAAAAAACCCCGAAAGCTCGGGGTTTTTTGCAAATACTATTAACCTACTTTTTAACAGTTACTGATCTTGAATAAACAGTTACCATGCCAGTAAACATATTCAAAATAATATCCATTGGTGCCTGCTGTGTTTCAACTGTGTAATTTTGAGCACCAGCAGTCATCTGATTCGTGTCAACATTATTCAGAGCTACAAGACCCCAAAGAGCATACCATTGTCTGGCTTCTTCAACTCCCGCTCCGGTAGCACCGGTTCCTACTTTGTGTACATGCTTCGAGCATGATACTGCCAGCAACGCAATAATCGCCAGCAACAACATAGTTTTTTTCATTCTGTGTCCTTCATTTTATTTTTTTTTGATTGTGCTGATAGACGATTCTACAGCTTTTACATCAATTTCGTTTACAGGCAGGCTAAGTATGTAATCGTATTTCAATATTCTATTCAATTCTAGTTTGTGCCAAAGTGAGAAAATTATTTTATCTTTTTCAGTAATCCGCAGTTGATTGAAATGTAATTCATTGTGTTCAAATGTGCCATACTTGAAATCGCCAGTGGTTCTATTCTCCAAAAATTCGAAGTAAGGAATGCTGTCGTTGACTTCAGTCTTTGAAACAATCTCACTGATGAAACAAAAATGTTTTTTTTGTATATCCCCAAATAATGCCAAAACCTTCAAATCTTCAGGAGATTTACCTGCTAGCTGCGGAATATACTCATTTAAATCCACATAATTCTTGGGAAAATTCAATGAGCTGTTAGTCCCCGGAATTTTCATCTCGGTTCCGATCATGGTTGAGTCAGGAGAAAACAATAAATCTATTTTTTGATCATCTTTTTCTTTTGAGCAACACACTACGCTCATAACTATTAAAACGCACAATGCAACGCGCAACTTATCAACCCCAAATTAATTACTTATCGGAAAGCAATATAAATGCTCCTGTGATTTTAGTCAAGTAAATTTTAAGAAAATAAAAAAAACCCCGAAGGTTCAGGGTTTTTAACTAAGTTGTAGGCTTGTTATGTGATTCGTTTGCTGCTTTTTATTTCTTGAGTTCGTCGATTGTGTAAACGGCACCTACACTAAAAACATAAGTAGGCTCTGCATCTTTTGTAGTAAGATTCTTGTTAACACCCATACCTCCAAACACACATAATTCAGTCGTTAAATAGTAGTTTGCCTTACCAGAGACACCAAAATAGTTTATTGTGTCATCTCCAAATTCATCTTTATCTTCGAGCATGTGCATAGTAAGTCCCAAATTTGCCTCAAGATTCAATTGCTCGGAGAAATCTTGAGCATAGGCTGCACCTAAAACTAAATCTGAGGATTTACTGAAGTACTCGTTTAATTGCATTCTGTACACAACATACGGTCTTACCATCATATTTTCCATCATGTAGGCATAAACTCCATTTAAACTAAAATAACTTGCTAATTCTTCTGTTTTTTGGCTATCAAAAACTTCAACGAGACCTGTTGTGTAAGAACCGTAGAACGCCATACCTTTTTCAAATTTATCCCACGGAGACAACATGTGCATTTCGATTTCTCTGTTGTCAAAACCGAAATCAGCAGAACCGTCAAATGTTATCAAGCGAGCGGATTCAGTATCTTCAATTTGTGGCCAAATCTGAGCAATAGCCATTGGCATTCCTACTGTTACGAAAAGATTATTCGGTAAATAGAATTTTCCTCTAATATCAAAATCTCCGTAAAGTACCTTTGCGAAACAATCGAAACTGTAACCATCTTCAGGTAGTGGTGCTTCGCCATCTATCGTATATTTGGACATTTCATAACCTAAGTCACCGTAAAAGTACAATTTGAACATATCATTCCACATTCTTTCAAATTGGAAACCGAGATTGGGAATGACAAAATCCTTTGATTCTTGCGAAGGATCAGTAGTTGTCATCGTATAGGCAAATCCACCGCCAAACATTACCTTCTGCTTAGTCATTTCTTGCCCATAACTCATCATTGCTACTAAGAACATCGCTATAATGATTTTTTTCAATTTCTCTCCTTCTTTAATTAAACTTCATTTCGTTTTTTTTGCTATATCAAGGCGTTCGTAATTCTGTTTTAAAGATCTTTTGTACTAAATTCACAATTAATTCACAATTCCTCTTTTCATAGGTATTTTACTACAATTTGAATATGTTGTCAAGTAAAATTTTAATTATTTTTTAAGATTAAATTAGCCTTGAACAGGCTTGTGCGGGAGTTCTATAACTCAAAATTATTTCGGCATTTTTATCTTTCCGGCGGTCCATGCAAGGCATTTTCTCGGTAAAATTTTCGAGATCATCCTTAACAGATTTGCCTGATAGCCGTATATGGAAATATCTTTTTTGTTCTTCATATCTTTGAGCGCTTTTTCAACTATCTTTTGAGGATCTTCTATCTTCAAACCGCCTACGCTCTTCTGTTTCGTTTTGAAAAATTCTGTCTGAGCAGGCCCGGGACAGACGCAGGTGACAGAAATGTCCTTATCCTTGAATTCCTGTTCAAGTGCGTAAGAAAAGCTTAGTAAAAAAGCCTTTGACGCCGCATAAACCGCAAAATACGGAAGAGGGGCAAAAGCAGCTGATGAAGCTACATTCAATATTTTCGAGCCTTCGCTCATGTATTTCAAAAGTCTTTTTGTAAGCAGCACTGGTGCTTTGATGTTGACATCTATCATTTCGGAATAGTATTTTTCATCTCCCTTAACGAATTCCTCTGACCTTCCAAAACCCGCGTTATTTATAAGAACCCTTACAGAAGGTTTTTCCAACTCGATCTTATTCATTACTATATCGATACCTTCCGGAGTTGAAAGATCGGCGATTATAATTGTTCCTTTTACCCTTTCAAGCATTGAAGCGGTTTCTTCAAGCTTATCTGAGCGTCTGGCAATTAGCCATATCTCTTCGAGATCAAGATTTTTCTCGAGTTCAACGGCAAACATCCTTCCGAATCCGGAAGAAGCACCGGTTATTATCGCTATTCGCTTCTTATCGCTCATCATAATTTCTGAAATTTAACCAAATTTAATTAATAATCAATGATTTTTTCCAATAACTTCAATTCATGTATTCCTTTGTCACATCGGATTCTGTACCGGGTAAAAAACACCTGAAATCGTAGAGGGTAAGCATATTGTTGACTTTGAAATTTATTTTTATCCAGTTTTTTATAAGCATTTCAAGCAGCATTTTATTTTCTGTTATGGTAAGATAATTAAACAGTTCTTCGTTCATCGAGATGTCAACGAGAGAATTTTTTGTATTGAACTTATAATTTTTCAGCCATCTGTCAAGCTGAACGGCGATTGATTCCTTTGATTTCACTATACCTTTGCCGCTGCATGTCGGGCATTGCTCATAAATAGTTTGCGTGATCGAAGGCTTCAGCCTCTGCCTTGTCATTTCAACCAGTCCGAATTTACTTATTTCTTCCAGACTTATCTTAGCTTTATCAGCCTTTAAATGCGCCGAAAATTCATTAAGAACTTTTACTCTGTTCTCGGGATCTGCCATATCAACGAAATCTATCACGATCAGACCGCCCAGATCTCTGAGCCTGAGCTGACGGGCGATCTCCTTTGCCGCAGTCAGATTAAGACTGACTATATTGTCTTCCTGCGATTTATTTCTGATAAATCTTTTGCTGTTCACATCAATAGCCACCAGCGCTTCAGTGTGGTCTATCACGATAGAACCGCCTGTTTTAAGATAAACCTCCCTCGAAAGACTGATATAATAGTCTTTGTTGATGTGATAATATTTGTCGAAGATAGGTTCTCCCTCATCATGAAGCATAATGTTGCCCTCAAGCTCCGGCGCGTTATTCCTGACATACTCCCTGATCTCCTCGAAAAGTTCTTTGGAATCTACTACCATTCTTGAGACTTCATCGTTGAAAATGTCGCGGACTATGCTTGCCGCAAGATCATAATCTTTGTACAGCAGCTTCGGTTTATCCGTTTTTTTATAATCTTTTACTATTTTCTTCCAGATATTGTATGTTGAAATGATGTCATTGGTGAAAGAAGATGCCTCTTTATTCTCCGCCGCCGTCCTTACTATCACGCCGAAATCGTCCGGGATCAGATTTTTAACCATTTTGTTCAGCCTTCTTCTCTCCGCATGATTCGTTATCTTTTTGGATATCTTGACTCCGTTGTCGTTAGGTATAAGAACTATATATCTTCCGGGAATTGCTATATTTGAAGTTACTCTCGGGCCTTTTGTTCCTATAGGCTCTTTAATAGCCTGCACCATCGCCTTCTGAGCTTTTTCGAGCTTTTTCCAGTCCCTTTTCTCGGGTTCGACCGGAAGAATTTCCTCGTCAATTGACTTGAAAATATATTTGCCCTCAAGCGCTTTTTTGGGCAGAAGGTCCTTTCTAAAATCTTCAAGATGTGAAAATCCGTTCTGCTCCTCGCCGATATTTACGAACACCGAATTCATTCCGGGCACCACATTATCTATAAAGCCCGCATAAATATTCCCGATCTTCCTTTCGTTGTCCGGCCTTTCGATGAACATTTCGACCAGCCTGCCGTCCTCTACGATAGCCACCCTTGTTTCATTCGTAGAAACATTTATGAATATCTCTTTTAAATTCTCTTTCATTGATCATTCCATTTGTTAAGTATAAATTCTGTGCCGTAGGCAGTGTTCGCAGGCAGATCCTGCGCGTAAACATCAATGCGGAGCGCGCTTATCTTTTTGATTATTTCAATATCTTCACAGTTCAGGTAAAGATAACTTGCGATCTCCTTTCTTCCGTCAGTATAATGAATTCCGCCGAGATTAAGATGTTCGTATCTGCATCCTTCATTGTAAAGTTCAAGCGCATTTTTTAAAGTTTTTACTACAAGTATAAAAGGTTTATTCCCGACTGAATTTATAAACGCAGCGGCCTCTTTTATCGTAAGGGCTTTTCCCTCGCATTCAAAAGGAACTCCCGTCAGATAAAGTTCGGAGTCGTTTTTGTCTGCAGCTATCTCGTTATCGGCTATTATCATATAAACGGGGTCGATGTGTCCGCACCACCCGACAGCCACCTGCCCGTGGATCAGTCTGTCGTCAACTCTTATAAGGTTCATTTTTTCTTCTCTGCATAATCAAATGTTGTCAGCTATATATTTTATCAGCTTATCTATTCCCTGATACACCTCGTACAGGGTCGCATTACTGTTCATGTAGGCCGGAGCGCTCACCACCTTGTTCATTTTATCAATGCATATCTCACTGGAAGGTAAAGGCACCGGCGTTATACCCATTTCTTTCAGATCGTTCGCGGCATTCTCCGCATACCCCGGAGTGATCATCAGACCGGTAGCCTCTTTTTCCAAAGCCATCGCGACCATCATAGGGGAAATACAGATCGCTCCAATATACTTATTCATTCTGTAAAAATCCAGAATTACATCTCTTACAGGTTCGATCACGATCCCTTTTCTGCCTTCAAGGCCGTAAGTGAACAGATTTTTCGCCACTCCGAACCCGCCCGGGATTACAAGAGCTTCATAATTATTCGGGTCAAGCTCTGAAATATCTTTTATCTTTCCTCTGGCAATTCTTGCAGCCTCGACCATGAGATTTCTTTTTTCCTTAGTTTTCACACGCTTCAGATGGTCAATAACATCATACTGCTCCTTGTCGATCGAGAAACACTCATAGTCAACTCCATACCTGCTCAATGCCAAAAGCGCTGATACAGATTCCTGTATCTCCGATCCGTCTGCGTGGCCGCAGCCGGCGAGTATAACCGCAACGCTCTTCATTTTAAGCCTCCTTTATGAATACCTTTTTTTTCCTTTCCACTTTGCAGATAATCTTTCCTTTATCTGCTTTTCCATACCTTCTTCAGTTGGAAAATAGAACTGCTCGCTCTTTATTTTCTCTGGAAGATAATCCTCGGAAACAAAATGCCCGTCGAAATCGTGGGGATATTTGTATTCCTTTCCGAATCCGAACTCCTTCATCATTTTTGTCGGCGCGTTCCTCAAGTGAAGAGGAACTTCGGCGTTGTCGCCTTCTTTTTCGACGACTTCCATAGCCTTGTTCAACGCCATATATGAGGCGTTGGATTTAGGCTGGGATGCAAGATAAGTCGTGCACTGCGCCAGAATGATACGGGCTTCAGGCATACCTATAACTGAAACCGCATTGAAACACACCTGAGCCATTACTAGCCCGTTGGGCGAAGCATTACTTACATCTTCCGAAGCGAAAATGATAAGTCTGCGGGCGATGAATTCAGGATTTTCTCCCGCGTCGAGCATTCTGGCGAGATAGTAAATTGCCGCATCCGGATCGGATCCCCTCATGCTCTTGATGAAAGCTGATATTATATCGTAATGGTAATCACCTGATTTGTCATATTTTTTTCTGTTGTCGGTAAGGGCTTTTTTTAGCTCT
>Ga0209467_1000116_pt1 | contig 145610 bp, 92 predicted proteins | sample Higcelwee11metaG_FD_187175 | JGI IMG/M metagenome (GOLD analysis project Ga0209467, IMG submission 187175) | Freshwater pond sediment microbial communities from the University of Edinburgh, under environmental carbon perturbations - High... | ecosystem: Environmental > Aquatic > Freshwater >...
GCGGGAATCTTGCTTACAAAACGAGAAATTCATTTACAAAACGGGAGTTTTGGTTACAAAATCAGAAGCTCGTTTTCAAAACGGGATTCTCGCAATACAAACGGGATTCTCGTGTTTCAATTAACCAGAAAACATCCGTTTTCTTTAATACTATAGCAGGTTTTGCAAGTTATCAAGCATTTTAAGCAATATATATTGTAAAAATTTCAAATATAATATGTATTAGGTTTAAAAATATTTTAGTTGGAGGTATAATAATGAAAATTGAAGGTGTATGGCTTCCCATTGTCACACCCTTTATGGAAGACCAGGTGGACTTCAGCTCTTTTAAGAAAATGGTAGATTATTATATCAGCAAAGGAATTACCGGAATTCTGCCTCTTGGAACGACCGGAGAAAGTCCTGCTGTCTCCGAAAAGGAATATGAAGAGATTATAAGCAAAACAATGGAGTATGTCAACGGCCGGGTGCCTGTTATAGTAGGCTTGGGAGGAAACTATACCGATAAAGTAAAGCATCAGCTTAAACTTGTGGAAAAATACAATGTAGGCGGTATCCTTTCAGTATGTCCCTATTACAACAGACCGGATCAGAGAGGTATATACGAGCATTTCAGAAGCATTTCAGAAGCCACTGACCTGGACATAATTGTTTACAATATTCCTTACAGAACGGGAAGAAATATAGAAAATGAAACTGTACACAGACTGGCAGAGCTTAAAAATATTGTAGGCGTCAAAGATGCAAGCGGTGACATAAAGCAAAGCCTGTCCCTGCTTTTAAATCCGCCTCCGGACTTTTCTATAATGACCGGAGAGGATATATTCTTCTATATTACTCTTGTATACGGCGGACAGGGAGGCATTCTCGCATCCTCACATATAAAGACCGAAAACTTTATTGAGATATACAACCGTATAAAGAGAAATGACCACCAGGGAGCTTTAGAAATATGGGAAAAACTTGCCAGGCTTATTCCTCTGCTTTTTGAGGAGCCAAACCCTTCACCTATTAAATACTGCCTCAAGAAAATGGGGCTCATTGAGTCCCCCGAACTCAGGCTGCCGCTCATGACTATTACTGAAACGCTGCAAAACAAATTGGATAACTATATTTAACATTTGGAGGTATTATTGTGAATAAAAAACTAAGAGTAGGAATTCTTGGAGGAACAGGCTATGTAGGACAACGTCTCATAACACTGCTTTATAACCACCCATATTTTGATATCAAGGTTATCGCTGCAAGCGAAAGATCGGCAGGTAAAAGCTATATTGATGCTGTAAACGGCAAATGGAAGCTTACTGAACCCATTCCCGACAGTATAAAATCAATGACAGTCAAAAATCTGCACAATGTTAGCGAAGTAAGCCACGAAGTAGATTTTGTGTTTTGCGCTGTAGATATGCCTAAGAATGAAATAAAAGAAATTGAGGAACGATATGCGAAAACGGAAACTCCCGTAATTTCGAACAATTCCGCTAACCGCTTCACCCCCGATGTTCCGGTCATCATTCCGGAGGTAAACCCTGAGCACCTGGCGATAATAGAAAAGCAGAAACAGCGTTTGGGAACAAAGAGAGGCTTTATAATAACCAAGCCGAACTGTTCCATCCAAAGCTATGTTCCTGCTATAAATGCACTTATGGATTTCAATCCTACAGAAATATCGGTATGCACCTACCAGGCAATTTCAGGCGCAGGAAAAACCTTTGCAGACTGGCCTGAAATGATAGATAATGTAATCCCCTTTATATCCGGAGAAGAGGAGAAAAGCGAACAGGAGCCTCTGAAAGTATGGGGATATATAGACGGCAGCGAAATTAAAAAAGCCAGTGAACCGCAAATATCGGCCCAATGTATACGGGTTTCCGCAGCAGAAGGCCACATGGCAGCAGTATCCGTCTCCTTTAAAAATAAGCCGTCAATTGAGACTATAATTGAACGCTGGAAAAACTACAAGGGCCAACCCCAGCTACTCACGCTGCCCAATGCCCCAAAGCAGTTCCTGACGTATTTCAGCGAGGACAACAGACCCCAGACAAAGCTGGACAGAAGTGCTGAAAACGGAATGGGCATATCAATAGGTAGGCTTAGAGAGGACAATATATTTGACTATAAGTTCGTATGTCTGTCCCATAACACCTTAAGAGGGGCAGCCGGCGGCTCAGTATTAACTGCGGAGCTTCTTGCCGCGGAAGGATATATAGTAGCAAAATAGGTAATAGTTTAAAGTCCTATGCACAAAGGCTGCATAGGACTTTTTTTCTGCAAATTTCAGTTAAGCGGAATATGGGGAATATGGGGAATATACTTGATAACCTCAAAAAATGTAAATACGAAGCAGGAACATTTACTTTTAATGTCGAATGTTACATATTAATACATAATTTACATCGTAAGGTATATGTCCTAAAACTTTACTATTTTAAGCAAATGCAACCAAAGACCTCGTATTTCATTTGTCATGCAGGGGGTATGAAAGATGCTCTTTAATCAATCTTCAATATTCGGGTTTATATATACATTTAAGTGTACAGCAAGTTGTGGGCATTGCTGCTTTTCCTGTACTCCGGACAGAGAAGAAAAGATGGACTTTGACACAGCTATGTCAATTATCCGTACTATTTCAGGAGGATCGTCCCTGAACACTATATTTTTTAGCGGTGGGGAAGTTTTCCTATACTTTGATGAACTTATTGAACTCATGCGTGAAGCAAAAAAATATTTTTCGATAATTTGTGCTACGAATGGGTTTTGGGGCTCTGATTATGATAATGCTAAAAATATTCTAAGGCAGTTGAAAAATAACGGTATAACAAGATTAGTAGTTTCCTACGATGAATTTCATGCAAAATTCACTCCGGCACAATCAATAATTAATATACTTAAAATATGCAAAGAAATGTTGATATCTGTAGAACTCCACGGAATGGCATATGATTCCGGCTGGCGGATATCTCAAACAGCGGACTTGCTGCTAAAAGATATTATGGAGGTGCCTATATCAGAGACAGCTATGCTCCCTGTAGGAGCGGCCAAGCATAATATTCCGGAAGACAAGCTGTTATACCAGCCAAATGATGTTTCCGACCGTTGTTTGGGCTCAAATGCAATTACAATTTTCCCAAATGGCGATATCTACCCCTGTTGTTCGCCGGTATGTACTTCTATTCCCATCCTTAGAGCCGGAAATATAAAGGAAGACATGTCCATTTCCGATATCGCTCAATTGGCTTCATCCAACCGGATGATGAGCTATCTAAGAAAATACGGCATAATGAGTACTTGTTTGCGTCTTTGGCCGGATGCTGCTGCAAAGCTCAGTCTTAAAGACCGCTATATCAATACTTGTGATAAGTGCTATCACATACTGAAGCAAGTTAAGTAAAAATATATGAACCATAATTTTACTATAAGGGTTGTGTGAGGTTAATGAATAGTTATAACCGTAAAAAAGGATGTTATGAAGCGCCTATTATGATCAACTTTGAACTTACAGAAAAGTGTAACCTTCGATGCCCTCTATGTTTTCAAGATTTTGGATGCGCTAACGAGCTTCCATATGCTGTTTTATCCGATTTACTTGAGCAAACGGCTGAAATGGGTACACGCAGCGTTCAGTTCAGCGGTGGTGAGCCGCTCCTTTACAAAGATTTATGTGCCGCAGTTAAACTTTCAAAGGAGTTAGGACTCACTACACGAATATCGACTTCCGGTAAAGAGCTGGATATTGATTATGCAAAATCTTTAAAGGAAGCAGGCTTGGATTATTGCCATGTTTCATTGAATGGCTCTACAGAAGAAATTCATGGCAGATCCCGCAATGGATATTATGATACTTTAAACGCTGTCAAAGTTCTGCAAGAGACCGGCATTGAGTGCATAATCAACTGGGTAGCAACTCATGATAATGTTTCAGACCTCCCGAACATGGTTGACTTAGCTAAAAGCCTTAATGTCAGGCACATGGATATCATTATGAACAAATTAAGCAATAGAAGTGAGGTGATATCCGAATGCTCTTATGAGGATTTATTATTCATTAAACAGCAATATGATAGCAATAAGGAACTGATGAGTATTGAAAATTGTTTTATTTTTCTGCGTATCTTAACGCAAGGCCTGTCAATCCCGCTAATCGACAAGGGCTGTCTCGCCGGAAGATTCTATATGGCAGTTGACGCTAAAGGTGCATTTATGCCATGTCCGCACATGAAAATGCATAGCTCGTCTGTAGGGAGAATCTCTGATTACTGGGAAAACGATGAGACTATTCTCTTTTTAAGAGAATCATTCAGAAAAGGCAATAATAACTGTCCGACATGTAAATTCAAACGTTATTGCAACCCGTGTTATGCTATTGATAATAAACGTTTACAGCACTTAACAATGTTTGATCGGCAGTGTGTTTGCTTTTCTGAAGTCAATAATAACGAAGGGATGAACGCAAATGCCTAATTTTGATAAAATGGTAAAGCCATCATTTTATAATGAAATAATCCAAAAAGAGAATTGTATTGTTGTGTATAATACACTCACCGGAAAAATGATAAAAAGTTTTGGTGATACATCCCAGAATGTAAATGAAGTTTTAGAAGCTCCATCCGCTTTTCCTCTCAATTGCGAAAACAAAGCTATGATGGAACTGTACAAAGACGGTTTTCTTATAGATAATGACCGGAATGAGCTTTTGGAAATGGAGCAAATAGAAGCTGTTCAGATATTCGATAAATATCTTACACTTGTTATTTTACCTACTGAACAATGTAATTTCCGATGCATTTACTGTTACGAAAAATTTGAGCGGGGAGCCATGTCCCTTTCTACTCAACAGAATATTCTTCGTTATGTCGAGGAACATATAGAAGAATATGAGGGGTTGAATGTAAGCTGGTTTGGCGGTGAACCGCTGGAAGCACTTGATGTTATTATATCTCTGTCCCAGTCCCTTATAGATATTTGCAAATCCCATAAAAAGACATATTTTTCGGGTATAACAACAAATGGGTATAATCTTTCATTAGATGTTTTCAAAACACTAAAAAAACTTCATGTAACTGAGTATCAGATTACTCTCGATGGTTTGCCCGAGCATCATGACCGTCAGAGAATACTAGCAGACGGGAAAGGCACAGCATCACAAATCATAGATAATCTTTTAAGCATTAAGAATAATGTTAACAGCAAAACCTTCCGTGTTATTTTAAGAACTAATTTTACACGGCCGATGTTACAAAACGCTGATGTTTTCGCTGATTTTATCGAGAAAAATTTTGGCGATGATAGCCGGTTCGGCATATTCTGGCAGGTGGTTGAAGACTACGGTTTTTTACAGGATGAAGCTGTAAGGGAAAATTTTTGCTCAGTTAGTGAGTACACAAAGCTTATCAGAAAATATGCTTTTAGCTTCAATAATAGTGTTTTCAAGTATGCATTCCAACCTAACGGAACAATATGCTATGCTATGAAGCGGAATGCTATTGTAATTGGGGCAGACGGCGTCATAAAGAAGTGTACCTGCGATTTGGAAAATGAGGAAAACCGTTTCGGAATTGTCGGGTTATCATTTGAAGAGGAAAAATTGAATAAATGGCTGGCTCGTGATATTTTGCCTTCTTGCCACAACTGCAAGAAACGCCCCATATGCCATAACAGGGGCTGCAAAAAAAATACCTGGTGCCCTCCCAATCTCATTTTCTATCAAGATATGATCGAATACTTAGCTAATGACCCTAAGTTTTATAAAGTACTATAGGAGGAGTTTTTATAATGACATCAACAATTAATATTTCCGAGAAGTTGTGGGATATTTTCGATGGTTTAGCATTGGCTGAAAAGACTGAGGAAGGCGATGTTATTATTCATAGTGACCAGATTGACTCTATTCAAATGGTATCAATCATTGTTGATATTGAAGAGACCTTTGGAATTGAAATACCGGATGAGTATCTGGTTGCTGATTTTATGTCTTCCTTTCAGCATATTTGTAATGTTATTACGGAATTGGTCAGCATATCTGAGGATGAGTCTGCTGCTTCAGAAAATGATTAAGGTATTTAGGCTGCTCGCCTAAGTATATATTTAAACCGAAAGGAGGGAATTTCATGAAAAAGCTAGTAAAGCCAAACAACAATAAAAAGGCACTTGTAGCTCTATACACTGGTGAAAACTGCAACTGCTGCTGGTAGTAAATGAAGCTATACAGGAGATTAGGCAAAAGCTTAATCTCCTGTATATTGGTACGCCACATATGGCACATAACTTAGTTAGGAGGGTCACTATATGAACGTACTTATCATTGATTCCGGTATTGTGGAACACAAGGCGTTATCCGACATTCATATTCACCCTGCAGGCTTCATGGGACAAAATGATTTAGCATCCATTACTGATAGCTCTGGGCACGGAACTGCTGTGGCTGAGCTCATATCAAAGAATCATAAAGGTTTGGACGTTTACGTTATAAAGTTATTTAATGATGAATCAGAATGTACTATTTCTGATTTGATTGCAGCTTTAGAATATATAACCCTGAATAATATATATTCAGTAATAAATATGAGTTTGGGGGTAACTGTATATGAAAACCCTGAACAGATTATAAAACTGCAAGCTTTATGTTCGAAACTAACTGAACAAGGCAGTATTCTTGTGTCAGCATTTGATAATAGCGGATCAATTTCTTATCCTGCTTGTTTTGATTCTGTTATTGGAGTTGATCGTTCTAATATTGCCCGAAATAAAACTGAGTATGAATATATAGAAAATTCAATAGTTGCTGTGAGAGGCTTCGGTACTAATCAGAAAGTCGCGTGGAAGGAACCGCAATATACAATAGTAGGCGGTACAAGTTTTGCATGTGCAAATATTACTAACATTATTATTTCCCTTGCAACTGTTCATAATAGTTGCAGCAAAGTTAAGAGTGCACTAAAAGAAAATGCCATAAAGGTTCAGAAATATAATAAAAGTTCACCTTTTGGAGCTGCACCATACTGGCTTAAAGGTTCTAAGGCAATTGTGCTGCCTTTTAATAAGGAGATTCATAGCCTTATTGCATATGAAAATTTACTGTCTTTTCAAATCTCTGGTGTTTATGATTTTAAATATACATCAAGAATTGGAATGCAGGTTTCGGATATACTGACATATCGCAGTGCATCACAACATGTGATACAGAATTACGAAGAAATAGATTGGCAGTCTGATGAATTTGATGTTGTGATTGCCGGTCATCTTAGCGAGATGTCGTGGCGTTGTAAAAGAGATTTACTGGAAGAAATCGTAAAAAAGTGTTGTCAGAATAACAAGATGCTTTACTCATTTGATAGCATCGTACCATACGAGAAATTAATAAATGATTCTGACGTACAATTATCACACTTCTATTATCCGTATATAAGTACTGAGAACGTAATAAAAGGCCGCTTCGGTAAGCTTCATGAAATTATTTCACCCGTACTGGCCGTAATAGGCACGAGTTCACAGCAAGGTAAATTCACAGTTCAGCTTAATTTACGGGAACGCTTGCTTGAAAAAGGCTATCGTGTCGGACAAATTGGGAGCGAACCTTCTTCCTTTTGCTTTCAAATGGATTATACATACCCGAACGGTTATCAATCTACTGTAAATGTTACCGGATTTGACTGCATTACTATGCTCAATCAAATGGTTCATAATATTGACATGAGTTCGGTTGACATATGCTTAGTAGGAGCTCAGTCAGGTTCGGTTCCATATAGTTATTATAACCTGTCAACTATACCTCTTCCTCAAATAGAGTTTTTATTCGGCACAAAGCCGGATGCCTTTATACTTTGTGTTAATCCTTATGATGATATAGACTATATCATTAGAACAATAAGCGGAGTAGAGTCTTATTGTTCGAGCAAGTGCATTGCTGTTATTATATATCCCTTATCGTCCGAGCAAATGCTTGGTGGATTGTTCAAGAAAAAGAACATAACAGGAACGGAAGCCTATAATAATTTTAAAAAATCACTTTCTTCGAACATTAGCGTTGACATATTTGATATGAGCGAAGCACTCCAAACGGATGCCTTAGTAGAATGTGCTTTGAGATTTTTTTCATGTGCCGAATAAGAATATTGGAGTGTGATTTATATGAGCTTTCCTTCATCAGAAAAACGTCCGCAATATTCTATTTTCAATAACCTATATTTTGTTTTAAAAAAAGCATGGATATGGGAACGTATCATTGTATTTTATATTTTGATGCAGGCAATGGTTAATGTCCTATTGCCTGTCTTCGGTATATACATACCTTCTGTTGTTGTACAATGCGTAACAGGAATCATATCACAAAAGGTGATGTTATTCATCATAGGAGGATTATCACTAGGCATGGCGGTATGCAGCTTTGCAGCCGGTTATTTAAATTCGATCATCACAACCAATCTTATGAACAACAAAATCCGATATTTGGTAGAGATGTTCAAAAAGAAGATGGATGCAGACTATCAAAATATTGAAAGCATGGATGGACAAATCAAGTATGAAAAGGGATTTCGGGCGCTAATAAATGATGGCACAGGCATCTCTGCAATGCTTATGACTCTTGGTGACTTGCTTGCTGCAATACTTGGCTTTTTTATTTATTCCGGAGTTATTTCAACATTGAACCCCTTTGTTGTTTTAATCCTTATAACTACATCCTTTGTCCACTACTTTGTGCTTAGATTTGTAGCGTTATATGATCATAGGAATAGAGCTAATTGGGCACCTCTTGACAAAAGGATCTATTATCTGATAGAAAAGATGGCTGATTATAGTTACGGGAAAGATATCCGTCTCTATTCAATGCGTAAATGGCTTCTTAATATGCTGAATAGTGTTATGGAAAAACGTGCGGAATGGGTTGTTAAGGTTGCAAAAAGAAACTATCTTACCGCCATATCGGATGCTTTTGTAGTGATTATACGTGATGGAGCCGCTTATTTATTCCTGTTTTATGCCATATTGAACAATAAAATAGGTATTGCAGATTTTGTTCTTTACTTCGGCGCAATCTCAGGGTTTTCTGCTTTCATTTCCAAGATTATTCAGGGAATGAGCACGTTAAATAGAACAAGTCTTGACATATGCACCATAAGAGAGTTTTTGGAAATGCCAGATCGTCCAAGTGGAAGCAAGGTTATCCCACAGGAGGATTTGCAAAATAGTTCAGTTTCAATTGAGTTTCAGGATGTCTCTTTCAGATACACTGAAGATAGCCCATATATCCTTCAAAACCTGAACTTTAAAATAAAAAATAAAGAGAAAATAGCTCTGGTCGGAGCAAATGGTGCAGGAAAGACTACTTTGGTCAAATTGCTCTGCGGTTTTTATCAACCTACAAGCGGGCTGATTCTAATCAACGGTATTCCCTTATCCGAGATTAACCGGGATCATTCATACACATATTTTGCATCTGTTTTCCAGGACCTGTTTGTTTTACCTATGACAGTAGCTCAGAATATTGCACTTTCTCACCCTTCAGCTATTGATAGAGAACGTGTCCGGTATTGTCTTATGCAGGCAGGCTTGAGCGAAAGGCTGCCTGATATTGATGCATCTCTGACAAAAATGCTTGAAGTAAATGGCATTGAATTGTCAGGAGGCGAAACGCAGAAGCTTTTACTTGCACGTGCAATTTATAAAGATGCTCCAATGCTGGTTTTAGACGAACCAACAGCAGCGCTTGATCCAATCGCTGAAAGTCAGCTCTATTTGAAATATCATGAGTTGGTGCATAACAAAACATCTCTTTTCATTTCCCATCGGCTGGCTTCCACTCGTTTTTGCGACAGAGTGCTTTTTTTAGACAATGGACATATTACCGAATCGGGAACGCATGAAGCGCTTTTACAGCAAAATGGTAAGTATGCAGAAATTTTTAGAGTCCAAAGCCATTACTATGCAGAAGGAGTTGATGTAAATGCATAATTTCTGGATTAGCTTCAAAAGGATGCAAAAAGTGCTGGCAATCATCCACTCCCTAACGCCTCGAATGTTTTTATTAATGCCTTGCATCGCCATACTTGGAGCATTGCTGCCATTCGTTAATTATGTTTTTTCATCACTTATTATCGATGAATTGTCATCTGCTCCGGTAATGAACATTTTGCTGCTGTATGCAGCGGCTGCTGTTGGGCTTAATGCCGTCATAATACTATCCATGAATGCATTATCCGGTATGCGCAACATACAACTCCACCATCTGCATGTACGTTATGAAGCTAAAATGGGCGAAAAAGCACTTGACATGGACTATAAAAATATTGAATCTCCAACTATGCATGCACTAAAACGTGATATTGATCAGATAAAAATGCGTACAGGCGGGATTACAACAATTGCTTCTAAAATTGAAGGAATTCTTAAGGATATTGTCAGTTTAGTCTTAGCATTTTTTATGATCTGGCAGCTTTTTTCCAATCAGAATATAGTTTCAGCTACGGTACATGCGCCATTCTGGAATTCTGTCTGGCCGGTAGTTATACTATTGACCTTTGCTATCCTCACTATTTTATGGACTGTAAAAATGCAGCTTAAATCGAATGAAAAAATATCGGATCTGAATATGCGAATGAATGAGGCCAATGGCAGCGCATTCATGTTTATGCAATTGATTTCTGACTATCGGTATGGAAAAGATATACGCATATATAATTTAAAAGAATTACTGTCAGATTCTTTTGAGAAGCTGTGGGGTTCGTCTATTGGAGCCCGACTTTTTAAAGACATGGCACAGCTTCGTAGTTTTCCGCCTAGTGTAAATGCGGCTGCAGGTGCTATTATAACTGCAATGGCGTTCCTGCTCGCAGGAATGAAGGCCGTAAGCGGCGAGATCAGCGTAGGGAATATTGTCCTTTATGCCGGCAGCATTCAAGTTTTTATTAATAGCATTTCTGCACTGGTATTCTCTATAGGAGAGTTATTAGGTTATTGTGACCTTCAGGAACCGCTTCTCAAGTTTTTTGATATTCCGGAAACATCTTCTTCCGGAACCTCCCATATTGCAAAACAAAAAAATGTCCATTATGAAATAGAGTTTAGAGATGTCTCTTTTCAATACCCCGGTAATGCTGTGTGGGTCCTGCGGCATGCAAATTTTAAAATTAGTTCCGGAGAGCGTGTTGCTGTAGTAGGTATGAACGGATCCGGGAAAACTACAATGATAAAGCTATTATGCAGGTTATATGATCCAACCGAAGGTGAAATTCTTCTAAACGGTCTTAATATAAGACAATATTGCATTGAGGATTACTGGTCATTATTTGCAGTTGTATTCCAGGACTTTAAGTTATTTTCTTTGCCTTTAGACCAGAATATAGCCGCCTCACTTGATGTCGATCAGAAAAAAGCATATGAAGCATTAGCCATTTCAGGATTTTGTGATAGGCTGTCAGAAATGCCAAAAGGACTTGATACTGTGTTGTTCAAGGATTCAGATGATGACGGTGTAGAGGTTTCCGGTGGTGAATCGCAGAAAATAGCTATTGCACGTGCCTTATATAAAGATGCGCCATTTGTTGTATTGGATGAACCGACATCGGCACTTGACCCCGTAGCTGAATATGAGATATACACCAGCTTTGATAACCTGGTAGGGGGCAAGACAGCCATATATATTTCACATCGGCTATCCAGCTGCCGCTTTTGCCAGAGAATTTTTGTTTTCCATCAAGGTATATTGCTGCAAGAAGGCACCCATGAGCAGCTTGTTGCAATTGACGGCGGAAAGTATCAGGAGCTTTGGATGGCACAAGCGCAATTTTACTCATAAGAGTATGCTGGCAGCAGCCGGAAATTACAATCCGGCCGCTGCTTTTTTATTTCATCATACATTTAAAATTAATGTGAGCATATATAGCCTTTAATGAATAAAATAGAATGAATGTTTATATTGAGGAGGGCTATGCTTTGGATACTCCATATTTATGTATGCAAAAATACTGCGACTACTTCGAAATTGGCGAAAAAGCCCCGGACTTCACATTGAATGCTGTTGTAAAAGGTGAACAACGGGAGGTATCACTGTCCGGTTATAAAGGTAAATGGGTAGTACTATTTTTCTATGCCTCGGATTTTACCTTCGTGTGACCTACCGAGCTGGCAGCAGTTGCTGCAAAATATCAGCATTTTAGAAGACTTGGGGTTACTGTACTTGGGATAAGCACCGACAGTGTATATTCCCACAAGATATTTACTGAAACCTCACCTTCAGGAAGGATGGTAAATTTCCCCTTACTATCTGACAGACCCCATGAGGTTTCCAGGAAGTACGGAATACTTAATGAAAAAGAGGGTTTTGCCTACAGAGCAACCTTTATTATAGACCCGGAAGGGACCATCCAGGCATTTGCCGTTAATCCTCAGCCTGTTGGCAGGAATATAGATGAGATACTAAGAATCATAGAAGCATTACAGTTTACAAGAGAAACCGGACTGCGTGCCCCGGCAGGCTGGGAACCCGGCGACCCGGGTATAAGGGCGGATTGGGAGCTTGTAGGCCGGTATTGATAATATAGGGGCTGTTACAGCCCCCTTTTATTCTGTATATCCCTCATAGATATATTTGTCCTCCTGAAAAAATACCAGCTTAAAAGTAATGCAACAGCTGCCATAGCACTGCATACCGCAAAGGAAAGCTTAAGCGACATATCGGCTGTCTTTCCAATAACCGGATTTATTAATGCCGACACTATATCTACTACCATTGCATAAGCAGATAAAATTGTTGCCCTATCAGAAGTGCTTATGGATTTGTTCTGTATGTCGGAAGAAATGGGCATTATCATAGCATTGCATAGATCAACAATAGCAATAAGCATTATGCTTGCCGCAGGGCTACTTGTGAATACTAACAGCATAGTACCTATGCAAATCCCCGCTGCCATGAGGTTTACCGTTTTCCCCTGCCCTATGCTTTTTGTTACTGTGTAAGACTTTGCTGAAAGCATTGTAAGCAGCTCTACCATTGCCATAATTACCCCAAAATACTTAATACCGATGCCACTTCTCAGATATTGCAGTTGGTTCAGAAACACCGCGACAGCATGTGATACCTCTGATAGCAGCGCAACAGCAATGATGAACAATAGTATCAGCCTATTGTCCAGAACCTTCCTGATACTTCCTAATATGCTGGGTCTTCCGATGTCTCCGGCTTTTACTTCACAAAGGAAAAGTGCTGCCGCAACCGACATTCCATAAGGAATAATAGTCAGTAATGCAGTGAGGTCTATTGAAATTGAAATGATAAATGTGGATGCTGAAGTTGCCAGAAGAAACCCAAAGGTCGAAAGTGCGTAATATCTGCCAAAAGCCCTCTCAGAGTGCTCCTTATCAACCGAGTTATACAAAAGCGCTGTATCACACCCTGACACTCCGGAAACTGATAGTGCAAGAAGGACTCTTTCTAAAAGAAAAAAGCCAAAGGAAAACGCTTTATAGAAGATAATTTTTGAAATGAAATTCAGAAAAAGTGCCGCTAAAAGAGTTTTCTTGTAACCGAATCTGTCTGCAAACCAACCCCAAGGTATCTCAAAAACAACCATTAAAACCATAAATATTGATTCTATAAGAAAAATCTCATATATGGAAATGCCTCTTGCCTGCCTGTATATTGTCGCTACCGGTCCATAAAAAACAAAGCCCTGTAAAAAGGCTATGACACATAAGAGGACATAATTCCTATTAGCCTTCATAATTTATACACCTCCGAGAACATAAATAAATAAGCCTCTTTTAAATAATGAGGCCTTCATAATACTATTTGCTTATATCCATCAAGGCATATAAATATGAAACATGCTGAATTCTCCTCTATATTTGCTTATAATAGTATATTACCAGAAAACCCATTTCATTTCCAGCTCTCGCCATTTTCTACGATATTTTTTATTTTTTTCTTTAAAATATCTGCAGACTTCTATATAATCAAATATGTATGATTTACGAGAATCCGGAGAGAGGGGTCAAAAATGAGTATACTAACAGTTAAAAATCTTAGTCATGGATTTGGCGACCGTGCGATATTCCATAATGTTTCTTTCAGATTGCTGAAGGGAGAGCATATTGGGCTCATAGGTGCGAACGGAGAAGGCAAGTCCACCTTTATGAATATGGTAACAGGAAAACTAGAACCTGATGAGGGGGTAATAGAATGGTCAAAGCGTGTCAGAGCCGGCTATTTGGATCAGCATACTACTCTTGAAAAAGGAATGACTATAAGAAATGTGCTGAAAAGCGCCTATAAGTATCTCTTTGACATTGAAACGGAAATAAATGAGATATGTGATAAAATGGGCACCGCAGCAGCGGAAGAATTGGAGCAGCTCCTTTTTGATATGGGAACAATGCAGGAAATGCTGGAGCATAATGATTTTTATATAATTGATTCTAAAGTAGAAGAAATAGGACGTGGACTTGGACTGGGAGACATAGGTCTTGACAGGGAGGTAGAAGAGCTTTCCGGCGGACAGCGTACCAAGGTGCTGCTTGCCAAGCTTTTATTGGAAAAGCCTGATATTCTTCTTTTAGATGAGCCTACCAACTATCTTGATGAAAAGCATATTGAGTGGCTGAGAAGGTATCTTTTAGAATATGAAAATGCCTTCATACTTATATCTCATGATATGGCCTTCCTCAATAGTGTTATAAATCTCATATATCATATGGAAAACCAGGGACTGAACCGTTATGTAGGAGACTATGATAATTTCCAGCAGGTATATGAGGCTAGAAAGTCGCAGCTTGAAGCGGCTTATAACAAACAGCAGCAGGAAATTGCAGAGCTAAAGGACTTCGTAAACAGAAACAAAGCAAGGGTAGCCACAAGGAACATGGCAATGTCCCGCCAGAAGAAGCTTGATAAAATGGAAGTAATAGAACTCGCCAAAGAAAAACCTAAGCCTGAGTTCTATTTTAAGGAAGCACGGACCTCCGGCAAGCTTATATTTGAAACTAAAGAACTGGTAATCGGATATGATGAACCTCTTTCAAAACCTTTGAACCTAAAGATGGAGCGAGGGCAGAAAATAGCTCTTGTAGGAGCTAATGGACTTGGAAAGACTACCTTGCTTAAAAGCATACTTGGCGAAATCAAATCAATCTCAGGCACAGTTGAGCTTGGGGACTATTTGAATATGGGCTATTTTGAGCAGGAAATCAAAGGAAACAATTACTGCACCTGCATCGAAGAGATATGGAAGGACTTCCCGTCCTTCACTCAGTATGAGGCACGTTCAGCCTTGGCAAAATGCGGTCTGACAACGAAACATATAGAAAGTAAGATAGTGGTTTTAAGCGGGGGAGAGCAGACTAAGGTAAGATTATGCAAGCTTATTAACAAAGAAACCAACATTCTGATACTTGATGAGCCTACAAACCATCTGGATGTGGATGCAAAAGCAGAGCTTAAGCGCGCTCTTACAGAATACAGAGGCAGCATTCTCCTCATATGCCACGAACCTGAATTCTACAATGATATAGTAAGTGACGTGTGGAACTGTGAAAATTGGACGACGAAGATAGTGTAGGGTATGGTTTTGGTTGAGAGCTCCCCACATTGCAAAGGTTTGGGCTATTGCATTTACTGTAATCTTACTGTCTTACAACCATTTCATACGCTGAAAAAGTGGTTGATCTGGTGCTGGTGACTTAATATCCATTTAGCCATGTATCCAGCCAGTCAACGAATGTAAGCCATGTCGGTGGTGCAAATGTCCCTATCATTATTTCAATAGCTTGTGAGAAAAGCTTTAAAAGCCCTCTCACAAGCAGATAGACTATTTATTCTTCTTAGATAGTACTTCGTTAATTCCTATTATTGAAGCAAAGTTTTTGAATCTACCCATATCCGTTACATAATCCCTGCTCATTCAGGCATATGTACAGCCCTTGTCAAGATCAGCCAATAACTGCATTATATCGGCTGTACCCTGATAAAGCTTTTTCTTTGCTCCAATCCTTCTTCAATGCTTACCTTTTTGCTGGCAATGGCATAACTATTAAAATTTAAACATTAGTGTATATTTATATCAACTTATGTACTTAAATTAATAGGATGCATCTCTATTGATACATCCTATAACGTTAGTATATTCTTTTATCCTTTGTTTTTTCATAGCTGCCTTGTGGTAATAGTTGGTTTAGGCGATATCCCCAGAAGGCTGGAATAAGGCACATAGCTGAGTAAATATGCTAAAATACATGTTGCAAGCGTGGTGGCAACAAACAGCAGGAACATCCCATCAACACCGGCCCAGATGGTTTTTAGCCCTACTTTGAGTGTAAATGACTTTATCAGATTTAAAACTAGAATATGGGCCAGGTATATAAAAAAAGACTGCTCGGACAACCAGGTCACATATTTGTTTTTGATTTTCAATTTCACAGCCACTGCATCAAAAAAGAAGAAGCTAGTTATACAATACAGCATAATAGTTGGTTTTGCAGATCCTCCATAGGTATTGGAAAGTTTACTATCCGTCATGAGGATAATAAAGCTAGCCAGCCAAGCTAATCCCAACTGTATGGGGAATTTCTTAAGAGCGAATTCCAGCTTTTCTTGTTTCTTAGCGGAATACATACCAAAGACGAAGAAGAATAACCATGTGGGAAACATTACGGTGTAATTATGTATATTTGGAAGGATATAGATATACCATCTGAATAAGTAGATGCCTAGCTGAAAATAAAAGGTAATAAAAAAGCTGATACCTAAAAGAAGCCTGTCATAACTTCTTTCAAAGCCTTTCTCAAGCAGCGGGTAAAGTATATACATTTGTATAATAATAACCACAAAGTATAAATGGGGAGTGCCCTTCCCAATAACGAGTCCTTGTAGAAAAAGTGAGGTAAAAAGCTTGATAGTCAGCATTGCCATTTTGTGGCGATAACTATAAAGCAGGTATATAAGGGTCCATAATAGAAAAGGAATAACTATCTTATTCAGCCTTTTTTTCAGGAATGACAGTAAACTCTGCTTTTTATTACTACTGTAATACAGCAGGTATCCGGATAGTACAATGAACATGGGTACAGCAAACCTTACAACTTGGTTCATGGCATACGCGATGTTGCTTGCTGTGACATATCCTGCGGTTATGTGTATGGTAATAACGGCTAAGGTGGCAACAAATCTTAAAAAATCAAAATCTGATAAGCGCATCTTTTTATTCATGATCTGCCTCCTGTATGTGTTTGGCTAACTAATACCTGGATTCTACCCTTATTAGGGTTACAATCCTATTATTATAGTCTTGGATTATGGTGTCAATACATATTAAACACAAATAATCAAATATTGTTTATACCTAAATGAAATGTGGTATAATCTAAATATTAGTTGGATATTGTTGGAGGAAAGAAGAATGAAAATAAAGAGCGTTGGATTTGAGGAGTTTGCATTATTCAATAGTTTAAAATTAGACTTTTCGCCATATATAAATGTCATAACTGGATTTAATGGAGTAGGAAAAACAATTATTCTTAAGACTTTGTATAGCTTATTGAAAACAATTGAGGATATCAATAATGAATTAACTAACCCTAAAGTAGGAAAAGTTTCTAGTGAAAAAGCTAAAGAAATGTTGGCCGCAAAGATCATTGGTGTTTTCATGCCTGATGAAGGAAGGATCGGAAGACTTGTAAGTAGAAAAGTGGGTAGAGGAAGTGCGAATATTAATGTATGCTTTGATCAAAATCAAAATATACGGATGAGAGTATCTACACAAATGGAAAAGAGCATTGATATACTTGATGACTTGAGAGATATAAAGAGCGACCTTCAAGCTCTCTTTATTCCGCCAAAGGAAATCATATCAGCTGCTTCCAATTTTTTTAGTATATACGAAAATTATCATATTGCATTTGAGGAAACATATTATGATTTGAATAAAGTACTTCTTAAGCCATTAACAAAAGGTAAAAATTCAAATGAGCAGAATTCTATATTAGAAAAGTTTGAAGACATCATCAAAGGCAAAGTTAGAATGAAAGAAAACAAATTCTTTATAAAGGGAAAAGACATAGGTGAGATTGAAATGGGTTTGGTAGCAGAAGGTGATAGAAAACTTGCTACAATTCTTCATCTGGTATCTAACGGCACTCTTGGATCAAATACTATTTTGTTTTGGGATGAGCCTGAGTCAAATTTAAACCCAAATAGAATGAAGTATATTACACAGGCATTGGTTGAACTTGCAAAAATGGGAGTTCAGATATTTGTTACAACACATAGTTATTTTCTTCTTCAGGAATTTTCAATGTTTGCACAGTATGAAGCAAAGAAATCTAAATTGGGAGTAAGATTTATATCGTTATATGAGGATGGGGATAGCGGACATATCCTTTCAGACAGTGCTTCTCAGGCATATGAACTACAGCATAACTCAATTGTTGAAGAATTTGAGAGCCTATACAATAGAGAACAGGAGAAGCTGTATGACAATTAAAAAATCATTAACAGAAGGAAACTTACTATTTGAGTTTGATGAAGGGGTTAATGTTGTTAAGTTTGACGAGACTGCGTACTATAAATACTTTAAAGATTGTATGGATGGTAACAAAGGTGTAGACTTCCTTGCTTATAATGACAAACATTTTGTATTTATTGAGATTAAAGATTTTACAGGATCTGAAAATGATAAAACTAACATTAAGAGGCTGATGACGAGTATTTCTGATTTTGAAACTTTAGATATTGAGATGTCTGAAAAGGTTCGTTCTACAGTAGCTGCGGTTTTGGGGGGACACGTTAAGCAAGATGCTGTTGTTGATAAATATTTTGAAGCCCTACGTGGAAAAGTATCAAGGGACAGTGAGTTCGTGCCAACTGTTGATGTTATTCTTTTTATAGAAGGAGATATTGAAAAAATGGTTGGGAAAAAGGGCGTACATCAAGAAACAAGAATAGCATTTAAAAACATACAGGACAAGCTAAAAAGAAAACTAAAATGGCTTACTGATAGAGTATCAGTTGAGAATATTCAGTTGAGCAGAGCACAGAGATTTTTTGAAGTTACGAGAGTTTAGTTTCACCAAAGTCATGAAGTTGAAAGCTACCATGCCAGCAAGATAATGTTATAAGCGTACACCAACCCAATTAAAATAGGGTATAATTCGATAATGCGAAAACGATCCAAAAAAATAGTTGACCCACATACAAATCCGTGCTATTATAAAAATTAATACTTATTAAAATTAATAATTATTAAATTCTGTGAGCAAGAATAGTAGCTGCGATGTTGAGTTTTCAGCGAGCCGGAAATAGTGCAAGCCCGGTAACAGGATATGCAGTGAATGGACTTGTGAGAAGTCAGGCGAACCTTCCGGAGCCTCCGGAGCATTAGCCGAAGCCGGGGATTCCCGTTATAGAATCAAGATATCGAGCAATATTATATGCTCCGTATCTTACGAGAGAGACAAATCTTTTGTCTAAGCTGGGTGGTACCGCGGAAATATACCTTCCGTCCCTTTATTGGGATGGAAGGTTTTTTGTTTTCTCATTTTATATTGGAGGTGAGCGCAATGTTGTGAAATATACCAGCATCTTACACTGTTAATAAAAATATTGAATTACCGAAGGGAGAAATTAATTATGAATTTAAGAAAAAATATTGCTATTTCATTGCTGCTTGCCATAGGTTATATAATGCACCAGATAGTTCCGGGTACAATAGGAAGCATGAAGTTTGACCTGATGCTTTCCTTCATATTTGTTGCTTTGCTTATAAGCAGAGACTTTAAAAGTACAATCCTTACCGCTCTGCTTGGCGGCTTCATTACGGCACTCACAACTACCTTCCCCGGAGGTCAGATAGCTAATATAGTAGACAAACTGGTGACCTGTATTTCGTTCTATTTTATGATGAAAGTGTCTGACAAAATTAAGTTCAAACAAGTATCAACAGGTGTTATTGCATTTATAGGTACAATAATAAGCGGCACTACGTTCTTGTATACCGCACTGGTTATGGTAGGACTGCCTGCACCTTTTCCGGTACTTTTTGCAGGAATAGTGCTTCCGACTGCAATAACCAATATATTTGTAACACTGGTGGTTTATAATGCCGTGAACCTTGCTCTAAAAGCCACCGGAGCCAAATTCGTCAAATCAAAGGAGCTGTAGAATATTACGCATTAATAGAAAGATGCAGGATACAAGACCTTCCTCAAGTCTCGTATCCCGCATCTTTTATAATTCTTACATTTCCTTGTCTTCTTTTTTAGTAAAAAACCTGTCACTTAGGTATTTTATATCTTCATCAATGAACCTGTGCTTAGTTTTCTTAACATCGTATTTGAAAAGCTTGAAGGCTAACTGAACAAAATATCCGCAGGACAATGCCATAATAACAGTACCTATCCCCACTGAACCTCCGAGCGCATACCCTACGACAAGTGCACTCATTTCTATACAATTCCTAATGAATCTGACAGATTTATTAGTCTTTTTTGTCAAGGCTACCATCAAACCGTCCCTGGGACCGGAGCCAAATCCAGAGCTGATATAAAAATAGCTGGCCACCCCAATTACAAACATCCCCAAGAACATCATTATAAACCTTGGGACTATAGACTGAAACACCGGAACCAAATGGTTCAGCATTAATACATCAATGAGGGTTCCGATAACTATCATGTTGGACAATGTTCCCCAACCTAATCTCTCTCCCAAAAGACTGTCCAGCACCGTAATTATTATTCCCACATATATACTAGCCAAACCCATTGTAATACCAACGTTCTTGGCAAGACCTTGATGAAATACATCCCAGGGTGCCAGACCAAGGTTGGCATTGATTGTCATGACAATCCCCAAAGCATATAAAAACAGTCCTAAAAACAATTTAGCCACACGTTTTATTATTTTATCCAATGAAAAGCACCTACTTATCCTTAAACCCTTCCGGATTATTCTTATGCCATTTCCAGGCTGCAGCTATTATGTCATCGATTTTATTGAACTTCGGTTCCCAGCCCAGCTTCTCCTTGGCCTTTTTACTAGAGGCTATAAGGGTTGCAGGGTCTCCTGCCCTTCTCTCGCATAAAACCTCCGGTATCGGATGGTTTGTTACCCTCCTGGCAGCCGCAATCATTTCCTTTACCGAGAAGCCTTCACCGTTTCCAAGGTTGTATACGGTGCTTTCCGCTCCCTTCCGCAAGCAATGAAGGGCAAGAATATGCGCATCCACCAAGTCCGTCACATGTATATAATCCCTTATGCATGTGCCGTCTTCTGTATTATAATCATCGCCGTATATGGCAATTTTTTCGCGTTTTCCAAGAGGAACCTGAAGTATAAGCGGAATCAAATGGGTCTCAGGATTATGATCCTCACCTATTATTCCGTTTTCATGAGCACCGGCCACATTAAAATACCTTAGAGCTATATACTTAATTCCATGAGCCATATCTGCCCACTTCATCATTTTTTCCATTGCCAGCTTGGTTTCTCCATAAGGGTTAGTCGGCATTGTCCTATCGGTCTCCATGATCGGAATGCTCTCCGGCTCTCCATAGGTAGCTGCTGAAGATGAAAAAACTATTCTTCCCACTTTGTGCCTGCTCATAAGCTCCAGTAATACCTGTGTGCCATGCACATTATTATCATAATACACTAAGGGTTCCTTCATACTTACTCCTACCAGAGAATTTGCTGCGAAATGAATTACTGCATCAATCTTGTTTTCACCAAATACCTTGTCTAAAAATTCCCTGTCTCTTATATCGCCTTTATAAAATTTTGCTTCCTTGTGTACAGCATCCCTGTGACCTGTCTGTAGATTGTCAACCACAACAACCTCTTCATTTTTGCCAATCAAACCGTAAACACAGTGAGAGCCTATATAACCTGCGCCTCCGCATACTAAAACCGCCATACCACTACCTCCCAATAAACTAAAAAACAAGGATACATGCTTATGCATCCTTGTAATATTATAGTCCTAATTTTTATATTTTTCTACATTTCTAAATATTCTCCAGTCCAATAATCGGGTGGCAAAACTATATGGTCTACCAATATAGGCAACAAAGGGCACAGTGGTACGATTGCGGTGATTCTTAAAATAATAATTCATCTGCTCCGTTTTGTTGCTATTTCAAACGGCTTCGGGATTTCGGGTGCCACTTACTACGTTTAGTCAGTTATTGACTAATTTAATTCCTGTTCAACCTCTGACTTTTTCATTTTGGGTTTGATCTTTAATTTCTTTCTGACTTTATTTGCTACCTTGTCAAAATAAATATACAGTATCGGCACGAAGAACAAGGTAAGGAATGTCGATGTCGCGAGTCCTCCCGCAATGACAAGACCCATACCCTTCAGCATTTCACTGTTTGAACCATTGAAAAATATGATCGGGAATTGTCCCAGAATCGTAGTCATTACCGTCATAAGTATTGGACGAAGCCTTGTAGGACAAGCCGTCAAAACAGCTTCCTCCAGTTTGTATCCGTCTCTTTCACGTAGTATATTGATATAGTCTATAAGTATTATACCATTGTTTACAACAATCCCTACAAGCACCAGGCAGCCAATCAATGCCATCATACTGATCGGTGTACCGGTGACAAAGAGCAGCAGTAATGCTCCGGTAAGCGCCAATGGTATGGTAAACAGGATTACAAATGGATCGATCAGTGACTCAAACTGTGCAGCCATGACCAGGTATACCAGTATGATTGCCAAACCTATGACAAGGCCGAGCGATGAGAAGGTTTCATTCATCATTTCATTTGCCCCGCCAAGGGATACCGAATACCCGTCCGGGAAAGTCATCTGATCCAGAATACCCTGTATTTCATTGCCTACGCTTCCGCTTGCACGGCCGAATACTTCACATGTAACCGTTACATAACGGGTCTGGTTCGACCTGACAATATTGGTCGGCACATCATCCATGACAACCTCAGCAATGGAAGAAAGGGGAATATATGCTCCCAAACCTGTGCTTATTGTAATGTTGCCCAGATTCGTCAATGTTGTTACCGCTTCCTCCGGATATACGATCCTTATATCCATTTCCGCTCCGTCGGTTTTTAACGTTGTTGCGGTATATCCGGAAATGATGTTCCTGACCTTTGAAGCAACCTGTGAACCTGTAAGTCCATACTGCCTGATTTTGTCCTTGTCTATTTTAAGCGCAACCTGCCTGTCTTGTTCCTCCAGGGAGCTTGTTACCTGTCTTGTTCCTTCTATCTTTGCCATCTGGTGCTGGACTTCTTTACTGATTTCCTCCAGGGTGTTCATATCTTCACCATGAATCTCTACTGTAACCCCGCTTCCTATCATTGCTGACATACTTGAGGAACCGGCAACTGTTATTTTAGCTCCCGCAACTACTTTGGTAAGCTGCCTTACCTCCTCCATGATTTCATCAATGCTCTTGCTTCTTTCTGTTTTATCCACCAATACGCAGCTGATGGAGCTTTGTTCGCCGCCTCCCCTGAGCATGCTCATGCCCCCCGAGGAACCGGACATGGACACTGTCATGGTTTTCATTTCCGGAATCTTTTCAAGAATTTCTTCAACCTTCAGGGAAAGCTCATCTATTGCCTCAAGCTTGCTCCCCTTCGGAGCCTCCACAGTAACACTAAAGGTTCCTTCATCCGAGCTCGGCATAAGCTCCATACCGATAAACGGCGTCAGGCAAAGTGATGCTATGAAAATACCGACAATAGTCAGAATTGTTCTCTTTTTATGATTCATGGCCCATCTGAGGGATTTCTGGTAAAAATGGTTCAGGGCCTTTATGAACCTGTCAAACAAATCCAGCAGTTTGTTAATAAAACCAAGGGACTTTGGTGCCCTGTTTCTATGTATATTTTCTACATAATTTGCACTCAGCATAGGAACAACCGTTACGGAAACCGCAAGGGACATCAGTAGTGAAAATACTACCGCCAGGGCCAGGTCTGTCATCATCTGCAGCACCAGTCCTTTTGTAAAGATAAACGGTACAAATACCACCACTGTTGTAAGGGTCGATGCCGCTACCGCCAAGGAAACCTCTTTTGTCCCCCTGAAGGTTCCCTGTATTTTTCCGTAACCCTCCACAGTCCTATGCCTGTATATGTTTTCAAGCACAACAACTGAGTTGTCTACAAGCATACCGACACCAATCGAAAGTCCTCCCAGGGAAACCAGGTTCAATGTTGTTCCTGAAAAATAAAGCAAGACAAATGTCCCTATGATGGATAACGGCATTGAAATCGCGATTACCCCTGTCAAACCTATATTCTTCAAAAATACGAAAAGTATCAGGATAGAAAGTATTGCACCTGTAAAAATATTAGATATTACGCTTTTTACAGACTTTTCAATTATACTTCCTGATTCATTAACTATATCAACAGTAACATTACTGTATTCCTTAGAGATTTTCTCAATCTCTTTTTTAACCGAATTAACTGTGGTAACGGTATTTCCGTCACTGGCTTTTGTTACAGAAAGGTTGATACACTGCTCACCATTATAGCGGCTTATTGACACGATCTCTTTATTGGATTCCGTTATTTCCGCAATATCCTGCAGTTCCACAACCGTACCTGTTGAAAGCTTTATAGGTGTCGCCTTTACATCCTCAATGCTTTCCATTTTCAACTTACTGCTTATGGTAAGGGCGTTTTCGCCATATTCTATAGTTCCGGCGGACTGGTTGGTATTCTCTGCCGCAAGTACTGCTCCGATGCTTGATATATCTAGTCCGAGACCTTCCAGTCTTTCCGGATCGATTTCAATCCTTATTTCCTTTTCATAACCACCTGTGACATCAACAGAAGAAACTCCTGTCTGCCTTTCAATACGAGGCTTTATTATATCTTCCGCAAAATCCTTCAGTTCATCATTATCCATGCCGTCAGAGGCAATAACTATATTGGCTATAGGCATGGAGTTTATGTCCATTTTCATGATTGTAGGTGAACCTGTGTCATCAGGAAGCATCCTATCCACCATGCTTATTTTATCACGCATTGAGCTTACGGCCTTATCCAGGTCTATCCCATATTTGAACTGTACTATTACAACGGACATCCCCTCTGTGGATGTTGAAGTAATGGTATCTATATTCTCTACATTTGCTACTGCACCTTCAATTGTTTCAGTAACAAGGCTCTCAACCTCCTCCGGACCCGCACCTGAATATTCTGTCATGACAAGTGCAACAGGTATGTCAATTTCCGGAGTCAGAGACATCTGCATATTCATTATGGATACAATACCAAGAATTAACACGACAGACATGGCTACCAATATTGCTACAGGCCGTTTGATTGAAATTTTTGTAAAATCCATTATTCATCAGTCCTTTCTTTGTTAAAAACTTCAATTCCCGGCTGTAACATTTACAGTACTTCCGTCTGAAAGGAAGCTCTGTCCGGTAACAACTATCTGGTCCCCATTTGAAACTCCACTTGTTATTTCAATGTTCATATCATTTTTTAATCCTGTCTCAACTACTTTTTTATGAGCGACATTATTTGTATCAACGATATATATGAATTTTTCGCTGCCTTTTTCAATTACGGAATTCAGTGGAACCGAAACGGTATTTTCCTTTTTATCCACAACAAGCTTTATTGAAGCAAACATACCCGGCTTTATGTTACTGCCAGTGTTATCAATAAAGATTTCCACCGGATACAACAATGTCGTACTATTTGCTGCCGGAGAAATATTGGTAACCGTCCCTTCATAGGAAGTATCGGATGCATTCGATATCGTGATATGTGCCTTTGAGCCTACAGAAACCCTGTTTATATAATCACCTGATATATTGAATGAGAACTTGAGCTTATCCGTGTTTACAATCGTCATAGCTGCGCTTTGAGCGGAAGCCATCGAACCGACTGTTACATTGCAAGCACTTATAACTCCGTCAATTTCTGCTTTTACCTTGGTATGCCCCAGCTGAGTCTGTGCAATTTCCAGCGCCAGCTGTGCCTGTGCCAAGGCTGCCTGAGCTGATTTTTTCGTTCCATCTATGGTCTTTTCCCTGGTCAGCCTCAAACTCTCTTTTGCAGTATCAAGCTGAAGCTTCAATTTACCAATGCTGGATTGCAAGGTATCAAGCTCCAGTTTTGATTTTGCACCAAGCTCATATAATGCCTTGGCATTTTCAAGATCCCTGGCCAGGTCGTTATACTGAATTTCATATGAATCGACGGAAGCCTGCAGCTGATTCACCTGATTCTCAAGGTTTGCCCCTACATTCATCTCATAGCTGGCCTGGGCGGAGGAAAGTGAAGCAGCCGCCTGCTCCGCCGAGAAGCGCAAATTCGTATCATCTATTTCAAAAAGAACATCCCCAGCCTTAACCTTATCACCGAGCTTGACATTCACTTTTTTTACAGTACCGCTTACCTTAGGTATGACGGATACTTCATTATTAGCCGATACCTTGGAAGCTACACTGACATATTGTTCGATAGTTGCAGGTGCTATTTCCTGGGTTTCAACACTGACTGTGACTGCTTCAGCCTTCATGCTGCCAGCCTCTTTCGTGTTGCCCGAGCCTGCTTTTTTGTTGTTCAAAAGACCCAGTGCAACTATTGCGACTATGACTACCGCAATAATAAGATAAATAAACTTCCTGTTTTTAATAATGCTCATCTTAATCCCCCTAAAATTATTTGAGTATTCGAATTTGTATAGCACACTATGTATGGATACAAAAAAAGTAAACTTTGAGTCTCTTTATACCGAAATGTTTTTTATTAATGTTCTGATGGTATTCTCAAATGCATCAAGCTCAACTTCCGAAAGTCCTTTAAACAAGCGTTCATGCATTTCTTCAGCTTTTTTATATAATATGTCCCTGACCTCCCGGCCCCTCTCTGTAAGCTCTACTTTTTTGTACCGTGCATCAGCATTACTTTTCACTCTTATGATAAAGTCCTTCTTTTCAAGCCGTTTCAATATACCGGTAACTGTTGGATTCATAAGATCGAATTTCAGTTCTATATCCTTCTGATTTATTTCCTTTCCCTCGTTGAAGATAAGATAACTCATTATGTCACTCTGGGACCCTGTCAGGTCGATTTCTTCCAACTCCCTGTTACACTGGGCTACAATATTGTTATGAAGCATTTTAAGCAGCATGCCTATTTTCTTTTTTTCTTCCAGATCAACCACCTCCGGTAAATATATAGCACACTATATAAATTATATGCTGAATACTATATTAGATTCTAATACATTAATTGTCAATACATACCGTGCTAATCTGCCACACTTTTCTTACTTGTGAAAAAGTGTGGATATACGAAGGGGTAAAATACTAACACAACATGCTATAATATATAAAGAAACTCTAAGGAAGGTAGAAAGAGCCTGTAAATATGAACTACCGCGGGTATGATGTGTGGGAAATCCCTTCAAACGGCCATGGAATTGTAGCCTTAATGACACTGAATATCCTTAAGGGCTTCGACTTTTTAGAAAAGGATTCTATTGAAACATATCATAGGCAGCTTGAAGCAATCAAGCTTGCATATGCCGATGAAAAAGAAAAAGATGGTGAACAAAGGGCACAATGCCGGCCTGGTAGTTTTTTCATTCACCTGCCCCTTTTTGCTGCTGTTTTTTTCTCCAACGCTTATGCATACGCTTTATAAACATTCCAATGTCAAATATAAGGTCATTCAAATCCTCCTGCCATTTCTCAAGCTGTTTGTTGCAATGCTCGCAAATCAAAAGAACAACCAAGATAACTGACAGTACTGCTATATAAGTAAGCTCCTCTTCAATGCTTTCAAATCCAAAAAGGCCGTACATGTCCTATACCTCCTCGCCTAGTGCTTTTTAACACAACTGATTTCTAGTATTTAGGTGTTAAAAATGCACTACATCTGTTTGATGCCTCGCCGACCTTAGAAGTAAATTTCGATACGAGGCACTAACAAGCTGTATGCATTTAATATTATTCATAATATATTTCCTCTCCCTTATTTTCTTTATGAGAGGAAATGAAAAAGTGCATATGCAGGTATTATCCCACACATGCACTTTATGTTATCATCCTAAACCTTCGGCATAGTCGTATATAGCAATACAAATACATTGCATTCCAATGTAAAGGAAGCTTCCCCTGCCTTGAAATTAATGTAAAAATGGGCTATAATAACATAAGGTTGCTGTGGCAGCATAAGCTGCGTTTGTGGGTGGGTCTTCACCTGCATGAGCCTGTAAGTGTTCGCTGCACTTACAGGTCATGGCGACCTTTTTCAATTCCTCTATAATTATTATAGTCTAGAGTTTACCAATGCGCAACAATTTTGTATTTTTTTGCTTTGTGGTTATGAAGCGGTATAGGCAGGAGTAAACTTGAAACGCACCTTTGACAGTATGGACTTATTCTTCATCAAAGAAATCCTTTGAATATATACCTCAAAGTCTTCATAATGGCGAGAGCGGAATTCGAGCCCCCGGTGGGGTATTAGCCTATACACGATTTCTAAGCATCAACTTGACATTCTGGTTAGGGGTACAGTAAACTGTAAATATGAGGCATTATTGTAAAATTCTGTAGTACCAGACTTATTGATATCGAATGGAAGTGATATAGATATGATGCGACAACTTAACGGGATGAATATGTCGTTATCGAAAGGACCTGCAATAACCAGCGAATATGCGGCAAAAAAAAGTATCGCACGTTTATTACTTGACGCTGCTGAGAGAAAAAACGAGAAAGGTATCCGGTATCTGCATATTGATGGTTCGAATAAATTTTTATCCTATGAAGCTTTAGCCGGCAGGGCATTAAATTGCCTTGGAGGTCTACAGGAACATGGAATGAAACCTGGTAGGCATTTATTGCTGGTTGTTAATGACAGCATTGATTTTATTGTTGGATTTTGGGCATGTATTTTAGGTGGGTTTATTCCTGTACCGATGACTTATCCTGGTTCAGTGAGTTTAAAAGATGCGGTGTTTCAGAAATTATTGAAAATCTGGGGATTACTTGATAAACCACCTATTTTAACGGAACATAAATTTTTGGAAGAACGCAGAAAGATTTCTGAACTTTTAGATGAAAAAAAAATTGATATGCTTGCAATTTCCGATTTATTAAATAGTAATTTTAGTGGAAAAATTAATTTCTCCAAATCGGATTCACCTGCTTTTATTCAGTTCACTTCAGGAAGTACCAATTCGCCTAAAGGAGTAATATTAAGCCATAATAATATATTGATAAATATTGAATCAATAATAACTGGGGCAGGCCTTACTTGTGAAGATAGCACCTTTTCCTGGATGCCTTTTTATCATGATTTAGGCTTAATTGGATTTCATCTTGTACCTACTGCGTTAGAAATGAATCAGGCACACATGAGTCCTATTAAGTTTATTCAATATCCGCATTTGTGGATTGAATATATTAGCCAGCTTAATAGTACATTAACTTGCTCACCGAATTTCGGTTATCGGTTACTACTGGAGAAATCAGAAACGGAGCAGCTGAAAAAGTACCACCTTGGTTCGCTAAGACTTATTTTTAATGGCGGTGAGCCTATTTCAGCTTCTTTGATGAATGAATTTGTTGAAAAGTTATCTGTCTGCGGTCTTTCTAGATCAAGTATGTACCCGGTTTATGGTATGGCTGAAGCTTGTGTCGCAGTGAGCTTTCCTCCGCCTGGAAGCATACCGTTGGTTCGTTGCCTGGATAGTAAAAAAATTGCAGATAACTTAAACGTAGAATTATGTGACAATTCTATCAGTGGAATATATCGGGTAGATTTGGGTTATCCGATGCCCGGAATGGAAATAAGAATTGTAAATAAACAAGGCGAAATTGTTCCTGAAAAAGCAATCGGTGAAATTCAGATCAATGGTAAAAATGTAACCTCCGGGTATATAAATAATCCGGAAGCTACCGGAGAAGCTTTTCAGGAGGGATGGTTTAAAACCGGGGATACCGGATTTATGATTGACGGGCGCTTAACAATTACAGGCCGGCTTAAGGATTTAATCATGATTAACGGTCAGAATTATTTTGCGCATGATATAGAAAGTTATTTGGAAGAATCGGCAGGTATAGAGGTCGGAAAAGTTGTTGTTGGAGCCTGGTATGATGAAAAAGAGTGCCGGGACGTAATTGCATTATTTTCTGCTTTACATATTTCGAAGTATAATTTAAAGTCGTTTTATGCGTATATACTTTCAAAAATCAATGAAACGTTTGGATTCCCAGTTGATTATCTGGTAATAGTTCAGTCTATTCCCAAGACAGCCAGTGGTAAAATAGAGAGGTATAGTCTGGTTCAATCCTTCCAAAAAAATGAATTTATTGACAATACTTTTCATACTAAGGATCTCTTAATTGACAGCCAGGCTTATTCTTACAGCCAACATGAACCCGAACCATTAATGAGTGAGCTGACGGATCAAATCAGGAGCATATGGGCAGCAACACTGGGATTACCTGTAAACTCGGTACCATTTGATCAATCGTTTCTTTCTCTGGGTGGGAATTCCTTAAAAGCAGTGCAAATGCTGAGTAATTTGGAAGAAAAGCTTGGGAGGCATATAAGTTACGATATACTGACCAAGTGTCAAACTATTAATGATGCCACTCAATTCTGCACCAAAAATGAAATACCGCAGATATTACCTTCGTATACAAGCAGTGTAAAAACGGCTTCCCCCTCTCTTGATGATATTGCTGTTATTTCAATGGCTTGCCGCCTGCCGGGTGCTGATACACCCGAAGAGTATTGGAATAATATATTGATGCGAAGATGTTTTATTGATGAAGTACCGGCTGAGCGATGGGATAAAAGCCATTTCTATAGTCCCACTCCGACCCCGGGGATGACCTATTGCAAAAGTGGAGGATTTCTTAAAGATCCATATGCTTTTGATGCCAATTTCTTCAATATATCCGAAGAAGAAGTGACATTTATTGATCCACAGCAAAGACTGATTCTGGAATTGGCATTGGAAACCATTGAGAACGCAGGGTACTCAAAACATGAGCTTGATGGGAAAAATGCAGGCGTATTTATTGGTGCCAGCAATAGTTCATATATGGAACAGCTTTTCCTCAATATGTCGGAGTTTATTAGCGGTAAGCTGCAGGATTTTTCAAATTTAACTGAGTCTCAAAAAAATGAGTTTGCAAAAAGATTTAGTCAAGGCTACGGCTTTAATAAATACCATCCTCAGATGCTTGTTGGAAACATACTGAATATGATTGCTGCCAGAGTTTCACATGAATTTAATTTTAAAGGTCCAAGTTTGGTAAACGATACGGCGTGCTCTTCCTCACTGGTTTCCATCCATCTGGCTTCCGAGTCGCTGCGTAAGGGAGAATGTCAAATAGCACTGGCAGGAGGTATAAATCTTTTGTTAACTCCGATGCCCTATATATTATTATGTGAAGCCGGGGCTATATCACATCAGGGCATTCCGAGAGGCTTCGATGAAAAAGCGGACGGTCTGGTACTGGGCGAAGGTACTGGTATGGTTATGCTCAAAATGTTAAAAAAAGCCAGGGAAGATAACGATAATGTATTGGCAATAATAAAAGCAAGTGCTGTCAATAATGATGGCCGGTCTGTCGGAACTATGGCACCAAACCCTGACGGACAAAAAGAAGTTATCGAGTCCTTATATAGAGAAAACGGATTAAGTCCTCGTGATATTCAATATGTTGAGACTCATGGAACCGGTACCAGATTAGGCGATTACAGTGAACTAAGAGCTCTTACCTCGGCTTTTGAAGCCTGGAAGCTGCCATTTGGTTCGATCCCAATAGGTACTGTAAAATCAAATATCGGCCATTTGCTTTGTGCTGCGGGTATTTCCAGCTTTATAAAGTTGGTTTTAGCGCTGCACAATAAAAAATTACCGCCTATAATCAACCTATCACTACCAAATTCTTTATTAAATATTGAAGAAACTCCTTTTTATTTTGTAGACAGGGCAAAGGATTGGAAGGTAGAATCCGGCAAGCCAAGACGTGGAGCTATCAATGCATTCGGATTCGGAGGAACAAACTGCCATATGGTACTTGAAGAAGAGTCTTCCGGAAAAACCAAAGAGAAGGCTTCTGCCGAGTGGCCTGAATATCTCTTGTGTTTAGCTGCACATACAAAAAACGCCTTACAAAGTAAAGCTGATAATCTGGCTCAATTTTTAAAATTACATCCTGAATATACTTTAAGTGATGTTTGTTATTCCGAAAATATAAGGTGTGGGAATTTTCCATACAGGACTAGCATTCTGGTTAAAACTGCAGCTGAACTTATTGATAAATTACAGAGTCCGATTCAAACTTCGTCTGTACAAAATGTACCGAAGGTGGCATTTCTATTTGATTGTCAAGCAATTATTCCTTTTGATTCGGCAGATGAGCTATCGGAAAATCTGCCATACTTTAAAAATTATCTGGATGAATGTGCTGAGGCTTTTAACCCTTATTTAAATAAAAATTTGAATGAGTTGTTCAGAGGCAAAAATATTAAAGAGTGTTTGGAGACGCAGCCTGATTTAATTCATCCTGCGGCATTTGCATTAAACTATGCTTTAGCAAAAAGTCTGTTGGAAATAGGTGCAACCCCTGATTATATTGTAGGGTACAGTCTTGGTGATTGGCTTGCCGCCTGTCTTGCAGGTGCTGTTACACTTTGCGATGCTGCCAGGAATATATCTGTTATCGGAAGAAAGTTGGCCCAAATGGAACCTGTTGGTGCTCTTTCCATATTTGCACCTGCTCGGCAGATTAATATAATTTTACAGGAGTTTAGAGAGGAATTGTGGATTTCTGCATATAACGGAACTCACCAGGTTGTTTCAGGAAAGACAACTTCTATTGATAAACTTATACTTCTGTTGTCGGAAAGATCAGTTCCCTTTAAGAGGTTACCTGCAAACGGAGCCTTACATACTCCTTTAATGGACAAGTACTTAAATGATTATAAAAATGATATATCGAGCAATCCTTCGGCTAAAACCAATAGTATTGCAGTTTATAGCTTATCAGGCGGTCCTGCGGAAAACTTTGACGCACAATTTTGGATTTCGCATTGTGCAGAACCCATCAATTTTGCACAGTGTACGAAGTATCTGGCAAATAATGACGTAAGTGTCTTTGTCGAATTTGGTTCGGATAAAATGTTGTCCGAAATAATTACCGGAACTATGCCGTATGATAATAAAAAAGTATTATCACCATTTCCAGGAGGCAGGAAAAATCTATTTGAAGCATTTCTGGAAACGTTAAGCGGACTATATAATTCAGGCGTTAGTATCAACTGGAAGTTTTATGGAAAACAATTTTCTAGTAAACGGGTGGATTTGCCTCCTTATCCTTTTGAGAATAAAACATACAAGAACAATATATTTGAAGAAGTCCAAAACCTAAACGAAGTTCAGACTGGAAAGCCGAATTTATTTTCTGAATGGGAATGGCAGGACAAACCACTAAGTCCAACCAATACGCATTCTGTTCCGGGTACAATTGTAATTTTTAATGATTGGGAGAACCTGAATCAGGAATGGGAGAAATTTTTCCATCCGGAAGTAAACCCGGTATTCTGGGTAACCCATGGGGTCCAATTTTCCTTTGACGGACATAGACATTTTACAATTGATATGTGTAATCCTTTTGACTACCATAAATTATTAAAAATGATACCGGGAAAAATTGCGGCAATTTTACACTGTTTGAATTTTACGCAGCCGAAATATTCTCCCAGAAAGCTTTTGAACGATAATTTAGCCTGGCATAAAAGCTTCTACAGTATTTTTTATCTCGCCAAGGCTTTAGTCGATTTGAAGTTAACCAACATAAGATTGCAGCTGGTTACCGGTAACGCATATTTGCCCGGTTCATCCTCCGGACGGTTTGACAATCCTCATCAATTCATAGCATCAATAATCGGTCAGACGGTGGGTCAGGAGAATTCAGGTATTGAAACTATTATTCTCGACCTTGATAAAGATAGCTTTTTCGAAGCTAGGGAAGCTGCTTTAGCGATCATTTCCGAACTCACAGAAGCTTTTGGTCAGGAAGAGGGGATAGTAGCTTTACGGGATGGAAAAAGATTTATACGTAATTTGGCTAAAGTAGGAGACATAAGCAGCAGGTCTGATAATAGGATATCAATCAGCGCTGGGGAGACATTCCTGATAACAGGCGGTGCCGGACAAATTGGCGGAGAAATCGCAAAAATGCTTGCTAAGCAAGCCAAAATCAATTTAATCCTGACAGGACATGGCGAGCTGCCCTCTCGTGAGAAGTGGGAGAGCTTGGCAGCCGATACGAAAGTCAAAGCAAAAATAAATCTCATACTGGAGCTTGAACAGATGGGTGCAAATATCATGTACGCTGCTGTCAATGTTTCCGATAAAGAACAAATGGCTGGGTTAATTAATGAGATTCAAGTAAAATTCGGACCATTACATGGTGTTATTCACGCTGCGGGAATCCTGGATAATTCGAAATTTAAGTTACTGGATAAAGATTTCAATACGATTCAGAATGTTCTTGCACCTAAATTTCAGGGTACAGTTATTACAGATATACTAACCAGAAATCAACCGCTAAAGTTTTTTGTTACTACATCATCTGTATCTGCTTCTCATAAAAAGTGGGCGGTTAGCTTGGGAGATTATGCAGCCGCTAATGCCTTTTTAGATGCTTATAGTTATTACCGCTCTTTAGATAATGCACCGGGATGTTCTCTTGCTGTAAATTTCTCAATGTGGGAAGATAAAGGAATGAGCCAAAAGATGGGAGGGGCTGGAAAACTCGCGGTTAAATCACAGGGATTAAAACCGCTTGCAGCACAGCAAGCCTTAGATGCCCTCTGGCAGGCAATTTCCTTTGGATTGGGGCCGGTGGTTCATGTTTTTGAAGCTGTTGAGGTAGAGGCGAAAGACAATTTAAAATCGCAATTAGCGGGGCTTTGGAAATCAGTTTTAGAAATGGACAACGAGCTTCGCGATGCTTTTCTTGGGGATGAAAGTTTCTTTGCCCTTGGCGGCGATTCTATGAAAGCAATTGAATTGGTGGAAAAGCTGAGACAGATGGGATATAAAGTGGATTTTAATGATATTTTTCAGTGCGAAACGCTTGATGAATTAGCTGCTCATATCAGCAAACAGGTAGTGAACAAGCAAAAAGTCAGTGATATTTCCCTGGCGAAGGGAAATTTGGAGAAAGCGTTTAATGTTGCTTTCCGAATAATTCCGGTATCAAAAGAAGATACCATGTTTTTGGTATATTTATTAAGACAAAGCGATAGACAGAAGGAAGCTGATATTTTACGTTATGTAGAAACAGAGTTCTCTCCTGAAATTTTTCCGACGCATATTAAATATATAGAAGAGGCTCTATATAATGACTTTTCATTTGAAGGACGAGATATCAATGAAGATTTGGAATTAATAGGTGGTAATGAATTTTGGCTGGCAAATAAATTTGTTAATCAAATCCGGAGCATCGATCAGTTAAATCAAAAGAAGCTTTTCGGGAATCAAATAATAAAGAAATATGATATCAGCTCGATTCAGAAATTTCATATTGACTGGGCTATAAGATTGATGGGATTTTGTTTAAACATCAATAATGTTATAGATATCGAGCTTTTTTCCGGGGCAATATTAAAATTGATTCAGGAACAATCGGTATTAAGAACCATTGTTAAATCTGAAAACGACTGTATAACTATGAATGAATTGGAGCCTCCTGATGAGCTTAAGCTGAATTTTATCGACCTTATCGGTTATGACCCGATAACTAAAAAGAAAGTCATCACAGAAATTGTTAAGAAATGCTTTTATAAGGAATATCCAATATTCAATTCGCTTAATTATCGTTTTATTTTGATTAGAGAGGATTTAAGTCATTATAAACTGATTTATACGGCGGACCATATAATCTCGGACAATATTAGTATTGATATCATTAAGAAGAAAATTTTCAATTACTACAATAAGCAAGAACCAACAAACAGTGATGTTCATTATGAAGATTATATCAAACAAATTGCAAAAGGTCCTCAGGGAATTGATTATCCTGAAATTATACGAATGTTCAGTTTGAAAGAGTTTAAACAGGTATTTGATTATACAAGCGCTGCCATCAGAAACTTCGGATTGAAGAAAGAAGAACCTTTTCAGGTATATGTACCTTTTGAAAAATTAAATAATCTGGATTTAGATACAATCAGGGACCTTTCTCTGGCGATATTTGCCAGGATGTGCTCTCAGATATTTAATATCCGGCAAATACCTATTTCTATAATTTACCACGGAAGAGCTTACGAGGGTAAAAAGTATTTCGAAACATTAGGTGAGTTTGTTGACTTTATTCCTGTTTTGGTAACTGCTAGTCCCGGGAATGAAGAGACAGGCATAAAGGATGAATTGAGTCAAAAGATCAGAATGGCAGAAAGCCACAATATCAATTTTGTCCATCTAATAGAACGAAATCCCGAAATAAAGAATTTACTTTCAAATACCTTCTATAAAGCCCCGACAGCGTTAGTTTTTAATTTTACAGGGAAGGTCGGAGCAGAAGATGAAATTATGAAAGTGGCTACGCTGGCAAGAATGAATGGTCCTGAAAAAACGGTTCCTGAAAAAGTCCAGATGGGTCTTGAATTTGAAGCATCCTATACTGAGAATAATATGATTCGTTTTACTATTATGAATGCTTTCGGATTGGATTTAGTAAAAATTAAGGAGCTGCTTGAAGAGGAAGCTGGAAAGATGGAATACATTTATTCCAAATAAATTTATGTTATAGGTGGAAATATGAACATGCAAAATTCAGATAATAAAAAAAAGTTAACCTTTGTCTTTCCATGCATCGGTTCCCAGTATGTAAAGATGGGAGCTCGTTTGCTGAAGACCCCGGTTTTTGAAGAGGAAATTCAGAAATGTGATCAATATTGGATTAATATTTCGGGGTGGAGCATTAAAAAAGAATTGCAAAAAGGATCACAAGAGAGTCTTTTATTAAGTGATTCAGGTGTTGCATGGCCTTGTATAACAGCCTTACAGCTTGGGCTTGTTAAGTTATTAAATCACTGGGGTATTAAACCCGACTGTGTAGTAGGACACAGCGGAGGAGAACTAACTGCGGCTTATTGTGCAGGGATTTTGTCTTTGGAACAGGTATTTAAGATTATTGGTGCATATTATCAAATTATCCATGAACCGGAATTAAGTGGAAAGCTTGCTCACGTAAGTCTTCCGGCGGCTGAGGTTGATAGGTATCTTAATAGCATGAACATGAAGGGCGATGCAGCGATAGCGGGTTATAACAGCCCGAAGGCTACACTTATTTGCGGGAATGAAGCAATAATCAATCAAATTGTAAGTGATTTTAAACATAAAAACATATTTTCCTCAATAATCAATACATCTACATGTTTTCACAATGAAGTTTATTCAAAATATGGGGAGCAAATATATAGCTATTTAGGCAATATGAATCATAATGATCCCCAAATACCCTGGTATTCTTCTTACTTAGGCGGTCAACACCGTCCGGATGAGGTTAATACTGAATTTTGGTGTGATTTTAATGCAAAAAAAGTTAATTTTCAAAATGCAATGACAGAATTAATCAGGGATGGATACAGGACTTTTATGGAAATTTGTCCGCATCCCGTATTAAAGAGGTTTATTATAGAGACTGCTGAAGCAGAAGGGGTAAATATAGAGGTTTATCATACTTTAGCACGGGATTATGACGAAAAGACTGAATTATTAAGTAATTTAGCTTCGCTTTCAATTGAAAGCTACCCGATCCGTGAAGAACTTTTTTCAAAGTCAGATAAACAAAGCTTAAAAAAACTCATTTCTGAGTTAAGTCAATTGCAGACAGGCAAAGAAACTTCGATACCGGATAGATTGTATTCGGAAAATGAATCAGAGTACATTGTAAAAGTGATCAGGGAAACATTGGGAGAATTTATAGGTATCAGTTCTGAAAAAATGCAGGACTTGAATTCCAGTTTTTTTGAACTTGGAATAAATTCAGTCACGGCTGTAAAAGTAACCGGTCAATTATCCAGGAAACTAAATATTAAATTGCCGTTGGTTGCACTATTTAATTATCCAACAATACAAGCTCTTGCTGATTTTATTAATGAAAAGGTTTTAAGAGCTGCCCAAAATCCAGAAAAGATCAAAACTTTTAGTGTTCCCAAAGACGATCCTGTTGTGATTATTGGAATGGCCTGCAAATTTCCTGGCGGAGCCAATTCTGTTGAAGAGTTCTGGCAGTTATTAATGGAGGAGAGAAATGCTGTTTCAGAAATCCCTGAAGACAGGTCACTTTTATATCAATATGCGAATAAAAACCCCATAATAAAAATGGGTAACTTTTTGAAAGGCTATGACATCAAAACTTTTGATGCTGATTTTTTCAGGATAACTCCTACCGAAGCAAAGTTGTTGGACCCTCAACAGCGGCTATTGCTTGAGGTGTGTTGGGAAGCGCTAGAAAATAGCGACATTAATCCTCTTGAATTACGGAACAAGCGTGCAGGTATTTTTGTGGGCGTTTGTATGGATGACTTCAGAGGAATGCATTTATGGAATAATGAACCCGATGCGGTTGATGCTTACTCGTTTACCGGTACGTCGGCTTTTTCTGCTTCCGGAAGGCTGGCTTATTTTTTTGGTACTAAAGGTCCTGCAATTACTGTTGATACTGCTTGTTCATCCTCTTTAGTGGCTGTTCACAATGCAGTAAGTGCACTGAAAAACGGTGAGTGTGAAATTGCATTGGCAGCGGGGGTTAATCTTCTTATAGCTCCGAATATTTTTGTACATATGTCAAAGCTGAATATGCTGGCTGCTGACGGGATTTGCAAATCATTTGATAAAAAAGCCGATGGATATGGACGAGGTGAGGGGTGCGGTGTTATTGTCCTGAAACGGATGAGTAAAGCGCAAAAAGATCAGGACCGGCTTTTGGCTATCATCCGTGGTTCTGCGGTAAACCAGAGTGGTGTGCGCAATGGTTTGACAGTGCCAAACGGTGACTCTCAAAAGGAACTTTATCAACAAGCGCTGGAAAATGCGGCGGTGGAAGCTGCAAGCATCGATTACATTGAAGCTCACTGTGCGGGAACTAACCTGGGAGATCCGATTGAGGTTCAATCGATTGGTGAAGTTTACGGAGTTGATAGATCAGAAGAAACCCCAGTTTTGATAGGAACGGTGAAAACAAATGTAGGTCATCTGGAAGCAGCCTCAGGCATGGCCGCAATTATTAAAACGGTTTTAGCCATGCAAAATGAGAAGCTTCCTGCAAGCTTGAATTTTGATGAGCCAAACCCATATATACCCTGGGAGGATTTTGCTCTGAAGGTGAATACCAAACAATCGCCCTGGAAAAAGGGTCTGAAAAAAAGAAGAGCTGCGGTAAGTAATTTTGGCTTATGTGGTACGAATTCTCATATTATTTTAGAAGAGGCGGAAGAGGCGGAAAAAAACCAGGGATTTAACTACCCGTTCAAAGTATTAAATATATCTGCTAAATCGGAAGGAGCACTGAGAGAGCTTACCCGGAAATATTGTGAATTGCTGCAGACGGACATGGATAGCCGGATCGATGAGCTATGTTATCTTGCATCAGTAGGAAGAGCTCATTTCAGTCACCGCTTGTCGGCAATCGGATCAGACAGGTTGGAAATAAAGCAAAAACTTGAGCAATATCTTTTGGAGAATGAGGTAGATAATTATGCATCTTCCGGCATGCCGCATTTGGGAGCAGTAGGCTTTTTATTTACAGGGCAGGGTTCCCAGTATCCCAAAATGGGTTTGGAACTATATGAAATTCACCCGGTATTTAGGGCTGAAATGGATAAATGTGATTTCCTTTTTAGAAATCATCTTGGGGAATCAATTGTTGAAATTTTATATTCAAGTCAAAAGGCAGAGCTTATAGAGCACGCTTTATATGCACAGCCGATTATTTTTTCTGTGGAATATGCTTTATTCAAATTATGGGAATCCTTTGGTATAAAACCATCTGTTTTAATCGGACATAGCATTGGAGAATTTGCAGCAGCTTGTGTGTCCGGGATCTTTTCGCTGGAGGATGCTGTTTGCCTGGTGGCGGCAAGGGGTAGATTGATGCAGTCTGTTCCTTCCAGTGGCTTAATGGTAGGTTTTTTGACCGGTGAGGAAAAAGCGAAGGCACTGATTGCAGATTATAAGGATGTTTCAATTGCAGCGGTGAACACTCTTGAAAACGTAACGATTTCAGGAGCAGAAGCGTCAGTTCTTAATATCCTGAAAAAAGAAAGGATATTATATGAAAAACTGAATATTACCCATCCGTATCATTCTGTATTGATGGTACCTTATGCCCGGCAATTTGAAAAATATTTATCCGGGATAAAATTAGAAAAACCCAGAATTCCTATTGTTTCTATTCGGAATGGACAGCATGCAGACCTCACAGATCCAAAATACTGGGTGAATCATCTTGTAGAGCCGGTCAGATTTTATGATGCTGTTTGCGAGGCTCAAAGGCAGAATATAAAAATTTTCATAGAAATCGGTGGAACTGCAACCTTAACCGGATTAGCCAGTCAAATTGTGAACGGAAACGATTTGTTATTTTTACCATCCTTACGAAAAGGAAGGAACGGTTGGTGGCAATTGCTCGATGGCCTTAGGGAATTATATTTGAATGGCCGGGAAATTATGTGGGATAGAATTTTCCAAATGAATGGGATCAATGATTTTTCATTCACAAAGAAATTAAAGCTGCCAACTTACCCTTTTCAAAGGAAAAAATATTGGGAGGAGCCGACAGCGGACACTGCAAAGCACAATACTTATTATAAGCCGGAGGACGTGAGAATGTTGGAGATTCAAGACATCATTATAAAACTGGTGGAGCGGATCACTGGTCTTTCAAAAGGACAGTTTAGGGCAGACCAAAACTTTTTTGAATTGGGATTGGATTCGCTGATGATATTCAAGCTTCGTAAACAAATATATGAGAATTATAAGATTGACATTCCCGCTAAAGAGTTTCTTGTGGAATTAAATACAATTCAAAAAATTGCCTCTTATCTGGACAAGTGTTCATTAAGATGTGACCCCCGGGAGAACCATAAAGCTCAAAGCGGACAACAGCTGCAAACTCCAGCCCATGAGCCGAATCCGTATGCAGGAAGCCTGGTAATGAAACAGCTTGAAACGCTGCAAGGAATATCAGCCTTAATGGAGAAACAGCTTCTGGAGCTTCAGTATACTAATAAAATTGATCAACAGCCAAAAGAGCTGTCTTCCGGTAAGATAAATGTTACAGAACAAGGCAGCACTAATTTTGATGCAAAAAAACCATCGAATGATTTTAGAATGTTTAAAAAAGAATATGATCTTTTGAACAGTGTCCAAAAAAACTTTGCAGACCGCTTTACTTACGAGTATAATCAGAAAACTAATAAATCCAAGGAAGCTGCTCAGAAAGACCGTAAGGTACTGTGTGACTGGATCAAGGCAATGAATTTCCGGACTACGCTTAAAGAACTGGTTTATCCTATTGTTTCCTGCCGCTCGGAAGGTTCGAGGATATGGGATATTGATGGTAATGAATATCTGGATCTTGGAATGGGATTTGGGACTCATTATTTCGGACATAGGCCGCGATTTATTGTCAATGCACTTGAAAAGCAATTACAAAAAGGTTTCGAGCTTGGTACTCAGTCGGATATTGCCGGTGAAACAGCTTCGCTAATCAGCGAATTGACAGGTGTGGAAAGGGTTGTTTTCAGCAATACGGGAACGGAAGCCGTGATGCATGCTATAAGAATTGCCAGAACAGTTACCAAGCGTAAAATTATTGTCAAGTTTGCAGGAGCCTACCATGGAACCTATGATGGCATTTTAGCTGACGGAGATGGAAGATCATCCTATCCGTCAGCTTTGGGAATTCCCCCGGAAATGGCAGCTAATATTATTGTAGTTCAATATGGTGCTGCAGAAGCTTTGGATATTATCAGGCAATATGGCGAGGAAGTTGCTGCGGTTTTGGTTGAACCGGTTCAGAGCAGAAGGCCCGGTTACCAGCCTAAACAATTCTTAAGTGATTTGAATGCATTAACCAAAGAGATTGGTGCTGCATTTATTTTAGATGATATTTATATGGGATTTCGAATTTGTCAAGGCGGATCACGGGAGTATTTTGGGTTGGAACCTGATATTACGCTTTATGGAAAAATAATTGGAGGAGGTTTACCTATTAGCGTAGTAGCCGGAAGGGCAAAATACCTGGATGCCATTGATGGCGGTTTTTGGAGCTTTGCTGATGATTCCTACCCTGGTTGTGAAACAACTTTTTTTGCCGGAACATTTTGCAGGCATCCGCTGTCTCTAGCTGCTGCACATGCAGTATTATCCTTTATGAAAGAGCGTGGACCTGCTCTTCAGGAAAAGGTGAATCAAAAAGCAGAATATTTGGAAAATCAGTTAAATCAATATTTTATGGAGGATAATGTTCCAATCCGGCTGAAAAGATTTGGATCGTTATTCCGGTTTGAATCGTTCGGGGCGTATGATTTAACTGTTGACCCGATTGAAATGAATTTATTTTATTACCTTTTAATTCATAACGGCGTGTATACTTGGGAAAGGAGAGTATTCTGCCTTTCAACAGCTCATACATTTCAAGATATGGATTTTGTAATCAGAGCTGTTAAAGAAGCAATTATTCAGTTAAGGAATGGCGGCTTCAGTTTTAACGTCAACGATAGTTTCGGTGAAACAAGCAATCCTCAGAAGGTAGTGCAGCCACAACTTTATCCCATGTCCTCAGTACAAAAGCGCATATATGCATTGTGCAATCTGGAAAATGGCGATAGGCCGTACCATATTCCAATGGCTATGAAAGTAAAGGGTTTTCTTGATCCGATAAAGTCCGAGCTTGCATTTAGAAAAATAATTCAACGGCATGCCGGACTGCGTACCCAATTTCTCCTGAAGCACGGAGAATTTATGCAAAACGTTTTAGAAACCGTTGATTTTAAGGTTGATTTTAGAGAAATCAAAGAATCACAAATTCAATCAGAGCTTGATAAACTGACTGTTCCGTTTGATTTTATGAAACCTCCTTTTTTACGTGTGTTTATAGGAAAGCTCTGCAATGAGGAATTTATATTTATTATAAATGTCCATCACATTGTGGTTGATGGGCTTTCCCTGAATATAATTGTTCAGGAATTTTTACAGGCTTATCAGGAAAAAGAATTACCGGAAATCAAATCCGGATATGAGGATTATGTGAAATGGGAAAACGGATATTTGCAATCCGAATCGTATAAAGCCGATCAACGATTCTGGCAGGATACTTTAACGCATGATTATAGAAGACTTCAATTGCCATTGGATTATTCACACTCAGCCGGGCAAAAATTTCAAGGTGACGTGGTAAGGTTTAAAATTGAAAAGAACAAAACAGATAAGATAAGAAACTTAGTGCGGACCAATGGTGCTTCAATGTTTATGTTTTTGCTGGCGGATTTTTTTGTACTGATATCTAAAATTTCCGGGCAGGATGATATGATTATAGGTACTCCTGTGGCTTTAAGGGATCATGGTGAGTTGGAAAATACTGTCGGAATGTTTACAAATACTACTCTCTTACGGAGCCAGATTGATTGGAAACTCAAGTTTACCGAATATTTAATCCGGGTAAAATCGGTTTGTTTGAATAGCTATGCACATAGCGACTTCCCTTTTGAGAAATTGGCGGAGTCCTTTGGAGAGAATAAACATGAAGGTCAAAATCCTTTATTTAGTACTACGTTTGTTTATGAAAATGCAGCCATGAGGGTTTTCCAGCTTGAGAACCTGATTTTCGAACCTTTAGAAGTTAATCTTAATACTGCACAGTTTGATTTGAATTTTGAAGTTATTGAGCAAAATGATTGTTTAAATATAGATATATATTATGATATCAGTTTGTTTAAAAAAGAAACTGTTGAAATGTGGGGGCGGTGCTTCTTAAACATAACAGATACAATTCTTATGGAACCGGATGTTGAACTATCCAAGATCAACCTTCTATCACCGGAAGAGAGCAGGAAATTACTTATTGAATTTAATCAAACCAAACAGGAATGGCCGGAGGTTTTAACTATTCAGGAAACCTTCAGGAGTCAGGCGGAAAGAACACCTTTAAACACTGCTGTGATATCCGGTTTGGATAGAATAACCTATCGTGAACTTGATGAAAAAAGCGATATTCTGGCTGAAATTCTGGTACAAAGTGGAGTTCAAGTCAATGACATTGTTCCGGTATGTTCAAAGCTGTCAATTGATTTGGTGATAGGGTACTTAGCTGTCCTAAAGGCTGGAGCGGCTATTTTACCGGTCAATCCGGAGCTGCCGAATCATAGGATCGACCTTATTTTAACAGACAGTAATGCAAGCTTGGTTTTAACAGACAGTAATTCATATCGTTATTTAGATGGCTTCAAGAGCATTAACTTAAAAAGTATTGATTTAGATAAAAAAAGCGACTATAATTGGGAAAATTTTAAATCCTTATATTCTTGTTGTGACATTGCATATGTGATTTATACTTCAGGAACTACCGGACGTCCCAAAGGTGTAGCTATTAAACACTCTTCTTTTATCAATCTTGTATATGGATATAATCAGTTGTTTGACAGAGGATTGGGCTCCGATGATCACTGTGCATGTATAACGAACATCTCTTTTGATGTAAGTATACTTGAAATATTTCCGCCTCTTTTATTTGGTGCAGCAGCGGTTTTATATTCCGCGAATATGGTGGATGTTCAAAGCCTGGCCGACTTTATTGTCAGCCAGAAAATAACATTGACATTTCTTCCTCCCGGAATACTACCACAAGTATTTTCAAATTTGGAAAAGCAGCTCGGGCATATTTGTTTGAATAAACTTATAAGCGCACTTGAACCAATTAATGATGAAGTGCTGGTACCATATTATAAGCTTAATCCTGAAATGGAAATATTAGATATCTACGGCCCAACTGAGACTACGATATTTTCAACAGCTTATAAATTAAGTTATAGACAACCGGCAGGAAAGTTTGTTCCGATAGGAAAACCAATTGCCAATACTCGTATTTATATCCTGGATTCTCAATTGAATTTAGTACCCATGGGCGGAATCGGTGAAATTTATATAGCCGGTGCGGGTTTAGCAAAAGAGTACCTCAACAGTCCGGAACTAACAGCTGCAAAATTCATTAAAAACCCATATGAACCCGGAACCTTGATGTATCAAACGGGAGATCTCGGGAAATGGCTTTCGGATGGAAATATAGCGTTTTTAGGCAGAAATGACAATCAGATTAAAATTCGTGGTTATCGGATTGAGTTAGGTGAAATTGAGCAGACCTTATTAAAACATAAAGGTATAGAAAAGGCGGTAGTGATTGTTAGAAAGGATGAAAACGGCAATAAATATTTATCTGCTTTTTATGTTCCAAAAACAATGGATATGAGTCTATCTGTCACGGAAATAAAAACTTTTTTAAGCAGTTATTTGCCGGATTATATGGTTCCTGCATTTATTACTGCTATTAATGATATACCTTACAGCATTAATGGGAAGGTTGATCAGAATAAGCTGAAGGAATTAGAGGCGGCGCCTGTTCAGAATCAGTATGCTGCACCAGAATATACAGCTTTGCAAAGAAAATTAATAACTGCATGGAGCGAGATTTTACAGTTCAATGAGAGTAACATGAATACCATTGGACTGGAAACTGATTTCTTTACGGCAGGAGGGGATTCTATTAAGGCAATTCAGCTCATTCATAAACTTAGTGAGCGGAATATCCAACTGCAAGCTGGTGATTTATACAGATACCGCAGTATTAAAAAGATTTCGGATTATCTGGAGTGCTTATCTCAAAAGGAACAGACAGTTAATGAAATTACTTCGTGCATTGAGGGCTTGAAAAAAGAATTCGGTGTTGAGGCACAGTATGAGGAATATACAATTGACCAAAGAAGCTATACTGTTTTATTTGTTGAAGACCGGATGGCAGCTTTGGAGGAAAAAATCATTGAATATATCACCGGTAATTTTTCTGCCAAAACATTACCAAACTACATAAGGTCCTCTGTGAAATACCAAAGTGCAACGGAATTGTTTCCGGAAGAAATTTCATCCATGGAAAATGATGTTTATACCTTTGTAAACTTCATCATTGAACATGAAAAGGCTTTTAACTATACAATCTGCAAGACGGATATAAGCTGCGAATATCCAGCCAGTCCGCTTCAGTTATACCAGCTTGAAATGACGAGCTTAGAGCCATTCAGACAGGTAATTGCCTGTATTCAATTAAACGATATTGACAGTATAAATATAATAAAGACAGCACTAGTAAATATTATCATGAACCATGGAGTTCTAAGAACGGTTATCCTGAATGGCGATGACACTGTTAAAATGCGGGAATATAAGGAAACGTCTGACCTGGATATATGTTCCATTGATTTAAGTCAATACCCGCCGAAGGTGCAGGAACAAATCATTGATTCGATAGTAATGGATTATTATATGAAGAACCTTGAAACTTATAACTCGTTAGTATATCACATGCTGATCGTTAAGGAAAATATAAAGGATTATAAGCTCCTTTATATAACCGATCATGTATTATTTGATTTTTACAGCGGGGAAGTTTTGAGAAGAAACATAATGATGTATCTTAACAAAGAAGCCTTTGATTTCGATGGTTATACCTATAAGGAATATGTGAATCAAATTAATCAGGGCCCGCAAATGATTTCTCCCGAGCAGTTAATTGAGAAATTTAACTTATATGACTTTCAGAAAGCTTTTAATAAAATATGCAGTTCTCTTGAAAACAGCAAAAGATCTCCACTTCGGAAGGTTTCGGCGGAATTTAAACTCGCTGAAGAATTTTGGAATAAAAATGCCGATTTCATATGGGAAATTTCACTGGTTATATTTTGTAATTTCTGCAAGGAGATTTTTGATACTCCTGAAATACCGTTTGGAATGACGTATCATGGCAGGTCATATATGAATAGGAGCTATTTCAATACGCTGGGAGAATTCTTCGATATAATTCCTTTTTATGTTTCAGATGACAAAGACCCGGAAGCAATTATCAATGAATATAAAGAGAAAATAGCTTTGATTGAAAACCATAATATTAACTTTTTTACCCTGCTAAAAAACAGGCAGCTTAGTGATAAATGGGATATGATCCGGCCGTTAATCTCCAATGAAATTATCCCATCCCCTTCATTAATGGTATTCAACTTCTTTGGAAAAAGGGCAAAAGAAGGGATTGATTTAATGGGGAGATATTTGCCTATGCTAAATAATGCCGATAGTGAGAAAATGTTTTACAGACTGCAATTTCAGGTAGGGTATTCTGATGATACTATTGATTTTTCGATACTTCATACCTTGGATATTGATGATGAACGTATTAAAAATACTATTGAGAATGAACTCAACCAAATTTTATATTAGTAAGGTGATTTATATGCACGAGGTACTTTTGATATACCCCCCGTTTGGGGCGGCGGAAGCTCCCGCTGTCGGTTTGAGCAATTTTAAAGCTGTGCTTGAGAAAAATAATATTTGGGCAAAAGTTATTTATGCCAATTTAATCTTCAGAGATTTGATTCCCAAGAATATTTACAATATCTTAAGCTATGCTTCTTCAAAGGAAGCAATGTGGTATCTTGGGGAGCTTGTTTTTGCAGGCGAAGCTTTTCCATCAGCAAAAGATAAGCATAAACTGCTAAAAGAGAAAATTCGCATGGAAAAAGCCGTTAATTCCAAACTGGCAGCAACTTTTGAGGCATTGAATGAAGTTAATGATTATTTAAGAGAAATCAGAGATTTAATATTGAGTGAAAACCCTAAAATTGTAGGGTTTTCTGCTACATATCAGCAAACTTGCGCTTCAGTGGCAATTGCCCGGTATATCAAAGAAGTTAAACCTGAAATTGTAACTGTTTTAGGAGGATTTAACTGCAATCAGCCTATGGCAGATGTTCTAGAGAACATCACACCTCCAATAGATTATATTTTTTCAGGAGAGGGAGAAGATGAATTTTTACAATTTGTCCAAAACGGACTTGAGGGAAAATGGCCATCAAATAAAATAATCGAATGTGCACCTGTAGAAGACCTTAATAGTATACCATACCCTGATTTCACGGATTTTTTTGAATATATCACTAAAACCGGGTATCAACCGGAAAGTCCATTTGAAATGATCAGAATTCCTTTTGAGAGCAGCAGAGGCTGTAACTGGGGACGTTGTAACTTTTGCGGGCAAAACACAGATACAATGCCTTTTCGTGAAAAAGCTTCATCCCGGATTGAGGAAGAACTTAGGTTTTTAGGTACCAGTTATCCGGGGAGAATAGTTGCTGCAGTTGATACTGTACTGCCTCCAAATGCCGGCAAAGTATTTCGTAATTTTAAAAAGCCGGCTTCAATAGAGCAGATTGTATATCAACTTCGGAGCACTGTTTCGTTTTTAGATTTAAAAGCATTTAAAAACTCCGGTATTACCATCTGTCACCCCGGTATTGAAAGTTTAAATGATAATATTTTGAAATTAATGAACAAAGGGACAAGTGTTTTAAATAATCTAAGGATTATGAGGGACTGCAGGAGACTTGATATTTTCAATTTCTGGAACTTTTTGTATGGGATTCCGGGTGAAACCGAGGAAGACTATGAAGAAATAATTGATTTAATTCCCATGATTCATCACTTAAGACCTTCAAGCGAAGAAAATCAAATTGAGATAATGCGTTATAGCCCGTTTCAGAAAATGCCGCAAAAATATAATATTGAAAATTTGAGAGTTAAGGGTTCCGCATGCTATATTTACCCTGATACACAAGGGTTGGAAGAAATTGCGCTTTATTTTGAAGGAGATTATCCAATCGCTTTTGATAATGAAGGATTAAAGACGAAATTTTTTAATGCCCTTGCCCATTGGAAGAAACTATGGAATTTTTCTCCGCCCGAGTTAAAATTAGTTAAATCCGATGAAGGATATTTAATTGAAGATTCCAGGTTGCCCAAAACCAGAAAGGAATACAAATTAAATTCAAAGCATGTTCGGATCTTGGAGGAACTTGAAGTACCCGTTGATTCCCAGATTGTTGATAATACAGTAACAACAGAACATAAAGAGAGAGAATTCACCGATCTTTTGAACTGGAGGTGCATCATTAAGGTATCAGATAAATATCTTTCACTGGTAATATAGAAAGCTATTCTGAAGGATAATTATACGAGCATATTATAACCGCTATACCACTACCTCCCAACAAACTAAGAAACAAGGATACATGCTTATGCATCCTTGTTTTTTCTTCATTATTATACATTCCCTGTAAATGTTAAATACATTAAAACAGCGTTCAAGCTTATAATCATAAAAGCAATTATCCATCCAATAAGTTTAGTGGCAGGTTTGTTTACAAAGTCTCCCATCAAATCCTTCCTACTGGTAATTATCAGCATAGAGACAATTGCAACAGGGAGCACAAAGCTCAGGCATACCTGGCTCATTAAAAGTGCCTTCATCGGGTTTACTCCTGCTAAAATTACAAGTATTCCCGGAAGCATGACTATTATTCTTCTGATAATTATGGGAATTTTTACATCTACAAAACCATCCATAATAGTTTCGCCTGCCATTGCTCCTACAGAAGATGATGAAAATCCTGATGCAAGTAAAGCGGCTCCGAATGCTCCGCTTGACAGTGTGCCTAAAAGCGGCTCCAATGTCCTATGTGCCTGCTCTATTGAGTCAACTGCAATTCCTCTGCTAAAAAATACTGAAGCAGATACTACTACCATTGCTGCATTGACTATAAATGCAATGTTCATTGCAATGAAAACATCAATCTTCTCCATTCTCAAATGCCTTTTCTTTTCTTCTGACGTTGTCCCGCCATTACGGCACTGCACCAGTTGAGAATGGAGATATATAACATGCGGCATGACCGTGGCTCCCAACATGCCGACAGCAATTAAAACCGCCTGCCCATTCGGGAGGGATGGCATCAATGTATGAAGTGCAACCTGTGTCCAATCAGGTTTTGAAAGAAACAGTTCTATAGTATAAGAGCCGCATATCACAGCAACAAGGATAGTAATAACAACCTCAACAGTTCTTTGCCCGTATTTCTGCAGGTAGGTAATCAATAATGTTACAATGGCAGTCAATATAACGGAATATCCTATCGGAATCCCGAATAGTAGATAAAAGCCTAATACGCCCCCCAGAAATTCAGCCAAAGTAGTAGCCATTGCTGCAAGAGTTGCTGCAATATAAAAAAACCAATTCACCCGCTTTGAAAATACCGCTTTACACATCTGGGTCAAATTTTTACCTGTAGCAATACCTAACTTTGCGGACATTATTTGAAGAAATATAGCCATTATGTTACTCCACAATATAACCCATATCAGACTATAATTAAAAATTGACCCCCCGCTGATATTAGCAGCAAAGTTCCCCGGATCAATATAAGCAACACTTACAACAAACGCAGGGCCTAAAAACTTAAACAACACTTTAAATCTTTCTTTTATACCCCAGAAATTTTTTGCTCCTTTTCTTGCATATCTTAATTCACTCAAATTATCGAAAACCCTTTCGTCATTCATTTAAAATACACCCTCTTTGAATATAATCAGTTTATGTAAAGTTTTAGTATAGATGTTCAGGCGCAAAATTTTCTGGCGGTTAAAAGATTTAGTCGTAACTAAATTCCTAAATAATATATGCTATGAATATTATCCTAAAAAGGTTACAGTATGGTTATTTTTTATTATTCCCCGGCATATAATTTATCAGCGGTTTATGAACCTTAAAAAGCAGGTGAGAAATTATGGACAATAATGATTTCCGTACCTTCAGCGGATATATGAAAAAGGAAGATAATTCACTTACGGCATCTATGGAGGATTACCTCGAAATGATATATCGGTTATCTATAAATACTGGGTTTACAAGAATTCACGAACTGTCAGGTGCCCTTAATGTCCAGCCCCCATCTGCTACTAAAATGGTGCAAAGGCTAGGTGAATTGAAGCTTTTGAAATATGAGAAATATGGTGTAATTTTGCTCGAAGAAACCGGAATTCAAATGGGAAAATTGTTATTAAAACGCCATAATGTAATTGAAGTTCTTTTGAGGTTATTAGGTATACCTGATAAAATTATACTGACAGAAACTGAAAAAATCGAACACACAATAAATGATGAGACTATAAAGTGTTTTGAAGAGTTTACTGATTTTGTAAAGGATAATCCGGAAGTAATTACTAAATTCAATACCTATAGAAGAACAAGGACATGAATAATTCAGATATGCTATAATATTTGAAAGTACATTTATTATTGATTTTCATATATTACGTACGAGGTGAACAGCAAATGAAATTTGATGCATTAAAATACCATTATCCTTCAAGGCGAAACATTATATATGCAAGAAAAGGCATGGTGGCTGCTTCACATCCCCTGGCAGCACAAGCGGGCCTCAATGCTCTTAAAAATGGCGGCAATGCCATAGATGCAGCGGTTGCAACGGCTGCATGTCTGACAGTTGTTGAACCTACCTCCAACGGTATTGGCGGAGATGCCTTTGCTCTAGTCTGGTCAAAGGGAAAACTCTATGGCTTGAATGCAAGCGGACCCGCGCCATATTCTATTTTTCCCGATGTTATTAAAAAGACAGAAAGCTGCGGAATACCAAAGCACGGCTGGTTACCTGTCACCGTCCCAGGCATACCTTCTGCATGGTCTGCACTCTCAAAGCGTTTTGGCAAGCTCTCCCTTGCAGAAGCTTTATCTCCTGCTGTGACTTATGCCTATGAGGGACACCCTGTTGCACCTACCGTCGCAAAGTACTGGGAAAGAGCATACAATATTTATAAAACAGCCCTGAAGGACGAATTATTCCAGCACTGGTTTGACACCTTTGCTCCCAAGGGCAGAGCACCTATTCCAGGTGAGCTGTGGAGTTCTCCTGCACATGGCAAAACCTTGCAGGATATCGGGGAAACAAATGCCGAAACTTTCTATAGAGGTGACCTGGCAGAGAAAATAGCTGAGTTTGCCGGAAAAACCGGAGGATATATATCGAAGAAGGATTTGGAGGCTTTTCAGCCCGAATGGGTAGAGCCTGTAAATATAAACTATCGCGGGTATGACGTATGGGAAATTCCTCCAAACGGTCATGGAATTGTAGCTTTAATGGCACTGAATATCCTTAAGGGTTTTGACTTTTTAGAAAAGGATTCTATTGAAACATATCATAGGCAGCTTGAAGCAATGAAGCTTGCATATGCCGATGGGCTTAAGTACATAGCAGACCGCAGGAGCATGGATGTGACAGTTTCCGAGCTGCTTTCAGATTGCTATGCCGCCGACAGAAGAAAATGTATTGGCAGTGAGGCGTTAGCGCCTGCACCGGGGCAGCCTCCGAAAAGCGGTACTGTATACCTGGCTGCGGCAGACGAAGAAGGCAATATGGTCTCTTATATCCAAAGTAATTATATGGGCTTCGGTTCAGGTATTGTAATACCCGGAACAGGAATAAGCCTGCACAACAGGGGCTGCAATTTTTCCACAGACCCATCCCACAAAAACTGTATAGCCCCGGGGAAAAAGCCGTATCACACCATAATTCCCGGTTTCCTTACAAAGGAAGGCAGGGCAATAGGCCCCTTCGGAGTTATGGGGGGCTTTATGCAGCCACAGGGTCATGTCCAGATGATAATGAATGCTGTAGACTTCCATATGAACCCGCAGGACTGCTTGGATGCACCGAGATGGCAGTGGATTAAGGAAAATGATATTGAGGTAGAACAGAATTTTCCGCCTAGTGCAATAGAAGGCCTGATAAATAAAGGGCATAATATAAAAGTCAATCCCGATTCCGGAGGCTTCGGAAGGGGACAGATCATATGGCGGGATGAATTTGGCACATTAGCCGGAGGCACCGAGCCAAGAGCAGATGGTACAATTGCAGCCTGGTGATTTCTTTAGTGCCAGCCATTGGAATTATCCAGTTATTGAAAATATGAGTCCTCTTAGTGATAATCGCGTGCAAGGACTTAAGTTATAAATAGAGCACCCTTTGCTAGTATAATAGCAAAGGGTGCTTTTAATATATAAATACCAGACTCTTAAATATTATTCTGCCTATTAATAATTGGATGATCCTTGTTAAATTCCACCAAATCCCAAAGGTTTCCATATAAGTCCTTAAATACAGCGACTGTCCCATACGAGTCTCTTATAGGTTCTCTAACAAACTCAATCCCTTTAGAAATCATATCATTGTAATCTCGCCAAAAATCATCAGAATTCAGAAATAGAAACACTCTTCCCCCCGTTTGTGAGCCAATGTGGGCTTCTTGTTCAGGATTGGATGCTCTCGCTAATAGAAGTGTAGTTTCTATAGAACCAGGGGGTGCAACAACAACCCAACGCTTATCCTGCTTGGGCTGGTAAGTATCTTCTATCAAAGTAAAATTTAGCTTTTTTGTGTAAAAATCAATTGCTTCATCATAATCCCGCACAACCAAAGCGACATGAATAATTGATTGCTTCATCATGCTCAAATCTCCTTATTTATTTTGTTTGTCTACTCTCACCTTTGTATCATAAAACTTTAAATTACGTTACTTAGTTTATCCCACTATTAATGCATTTCCGATACAATAAAGCAGCTGTATAGGTATCAACTTCTTCAGTAACATCAAAAAGCTCCATTTCATGTCCGCCTATAATTAGTTTTGGATTATTAAAAGAAATATCATAATTCCTATGATCCACATCTAAACTTTCTAGTGTCCTCACTAAATTTAAACTTGAGGTAGTAAACTTCTTTCCTTCTATATATTGTAGAATGTTAGATATTTCAAACATAGCTTCAAATGGACCGGCTGATAGATGAACACAGTTATTTGCAACATTAACATTATCCAATCCGTATTCAGGACCATTAACATACAAAATGTTGCGTATTGAACCATCTTCAGCTTTTTCCGGAAATGTGCTACCCAGCATATATCTTCTTAGTATTTTCCAAGGTAGATCCGAATTAATTAATAGTGCAACAGTGTGACGATTATTTTTAGTGAAACGTTCCAATTGCGCGGGGTAAAACCCATTGACCAAAATAGTATTATTACCCTGCTCTTCAAACTTCTGTACATATAGGCCATTTCGGATTTTACTAATAACACCAGCCATCCATTTTTTATTGAGGACCGAAGCATCAACAGATTTATCTAACTGCAAATATTCATGTCCTCCCAAAATGGGTATTGCTTCTTTTATATCTAGTGCATCATATATATTTGCCCTATCATGTTCATCCAATATTCTGGAAGACTGTCGTGACATAATATCTATCAGCCGATAGTGTTGCTCCATCAGTTTACCTTTTTGCAATTCCTCACTTGTAAAACTGTAAACCCCATCTATATCAACTTCGTAACTCTTAAGCACATTCATTATTGCAGTAACCGAACCAGTCAATTTATTTTTACAAACTGGTAAAAACACTTCTGGCTTAATCAGCATTAACATTTGATTTTGTTTTCTAGTGCTAAAATTGAAATCCACTATGAGTTGATTCCCAGAATATAGAACAGAATCAACAATTTTGTCTACAAGTTCTCTGCAGCAGCTCATACAAATCCCTTCATGTCTGTATATCAAAACAACTAGATAATAATGCTTAATCTAAGTCACATTTGCTACAAATAACACTCATTATTTGCTCATGTATGTCCTCTCTTGATTGCAAAGCATCTATCTTAAGCCAATCACTCGTGATGACTTTATCATTCATCATCCTGTTATACAGTAATGCTACATTATTTAATAATTTACTATTATTTTCGTATTTATCAAGTGTAACATCTTGCTGAATTTTTCGGTTTATTGATTCACATGGTGTTATATCAAGATTAAAAACAATTGTCGGAATCGGTAATCTCAATTCTTTTATTATTGAAATCACACTTTTGTAATCGAACCCATTTGAACATTGGTAAGCTATCGTTGATGGGTAATATCTATCTAAAATGATAAAATACCCATTATTTATAAGTTCATTAATCTTGTCCCGATCTTCCAACATATCTAACAAATGCAATAATACTTGTTCTTCAACCGTTAGATTGATCTTATCAAATAAAAATTTTTTTAAAATTTCCCCGTACTTCGAATCATATTTGGGGTATGAGAAAATCTCAACTTTTTTATCAAATAATTGCAATCTTTTTTTCAGCATATTTGCCTGAGTAAATTTACCAGACCCATCTAATCCTTCAAAATCAATTAACATTTGTATTTCTTTTATCATAGAGCAGCTTCATAATAAATACAGCTAGAACAATTAAAAATGATATCGCATTACTAACAATTAATGATAAAGAAAATATAAAAATTCCATAGATTGTCCATAAAGCAATACATGTCATTTGCAGTATCAGCATGAATATTGAAAGATCGTTAGTTCGCTTAGTCTTAAAGGTTCTCACCAATTGTGGAAGAAAAGCGAATATCATAATAAAACCAGCTACAAACCCAAGCAGCTCGACTCTATTCATAATTACCTCCATTTTCATTATTTATACACATATATCAGATTATATGTAAAATTTTCGCAGCACGCTGATATTTTGAATCTGCTACCGTTTCTAAACCAAAACGCTCTTTTAGGGAATCAGTAAGAACTTGGATAAGTTCTTGTAAGCGCGGATCATTTACAATGATATCCTCTACATGTGGATATATAGGCAATTCGATTTCGCTAAAGGTAAGGTTTATTTCTTTCTGCTGTCTCAGATTGAATGTCGTTACACGATCCATCGAGCAACGTAAAGCATCATGCTTATCAATCCAAACAAAAAATGGATGACGATACTGTTTAATGCATAATGCCGGTGATAGATCATCACCCACAATCCCAGTAAGTTCTTTGAGATAAATACCAGGATGTTCAATGTCTGTTCTAACAAGCATCTCCTTTACATATGCTATAGCTTCAGGAGATGTTGGATCATCCTGAATTGTTTTTTTAGCTTCACCCTCAAATATATATCGATGATCACGTCGTATATGCTCATTATCTTCATCTAGCTTAAAGGCACAAAAAGCATGCGTTTTAAGATTACAAGTAGTTCTTAAAACCATACCGGAGTTAAGTAGGCGATAGTCCTCAGTATCGTAGTAAACACCAGTATTCAATCTAGGCTCAGTACGAGCATAGCTCTTTTCAGCTATCTCAGCACCAGAAACAAATTTGCCTATATCTTTAGTCATTCCATCCAGCCATTCATAATATTCCTCATCACTAGTGGAATCTTTAAAGTTCAGCTTTACTCCTAGCTGGTTAAACACGGCAAAATTACCTTTCTTCATGTAGATTGATTCGCTATCAGGGGTATCTCTTCCCATCGTTTTTTCCTCCTTAAAATATTGTATATTAAACACTACTAGATAAAACCACTAAATTTATTACTCCAGGTACTTTTTCCCTAGCTCTGCGTCTTTTCTATATATGCACCTATGTGGGCAATTATATCCATCAGGATCAATGGAGCATCTCCACTTTTCTAATACACCCAAAGGTTCATGCAAAACGTTACCTATGACATTTTCGTCCATAATCATAGTTTCTTTATTTAAAGTCGGTACAAATACATCCCCATTAGGCTTAATAAGGAAATAACTTTTGCTTCTTTTTTCCAAGGTATCGAATATGATACTATCATTGCCCAAATATTTTCCGAGCTGACTCACTTCATATAACATATTATCTCTGTTTTTAATCCCTAAACTAGTATTCTGAACATCAGGTCGATACACAATATATTCATAAAGTTTCCAATAAATTACTTTATCACCATACCTACTTAGCATCTTCTCTATGTTTGTTAGATCTTTATAATTTTGATCAGTGATAACTGTTCCTATGCGAAATTTAATGTCACTGTTTTTGCTGATGTCGTCCAGTGCGAAATTTATCGCTTCAAAACTACCTTTACCTCTTAGTCCATCATGAATATCTTGAGAAGATCCTTCAACGGGTATCCCAATAGTATCCAAGCTTGTTAAAATAATGTCTCTATATTTTTTATATAGATCCGCATTGCTCGAAAGGCAAATAGCCATACCCTTCTCTTTAATATATCTGAATATTTCGTCTATTTTCGGCATCGTTAAGGGTTCACCACCTGTTATTCCTACAACCCTGACACCTAATTCTTCAAAATTGTCGATCATTTTAAAAATATCTGAGGTCGACATTTCTTGGTGCTGTGGTCCATAACAGAATTCACACTGCCGAGTACATTTGGAAGTAATCTGCCAATCAATAATTACAGGGTTTATCTTATTCATTGTAATCCCCCTCAATTATGTAATTTTTTACCTTACGTTACAATTTATATCACTATTGGTGGCTCATGTCAAGAATCAACTTGTAATTAATTTATAATTCTGTGGCTATTTGTAATTTTAGCATTTTTATGGCTGCCCCTGTATCCAGTTCATGAAGGACATCAATTATTTCTTCAAGTTTCTCACATGCTTCATTAATTTCTAATATTTTCCTGATATTTCATCCGCAGTATTCGCCTTGTTATACATCATATCTTACCCAGACATCCCCTATAATCGTGATTGCTCCTTCGTTCAGCTCTTCAGCACCGCCTTCAAGTTCTGACAGGCCGTACTCATTACAGCTCAATCATACAGTAAATTGGCGTGAAGGAAACCCGCCAGGGTCGTCCTTCACGCCAATTTATTTGCTGTCGTATATTTTGAAACAGTCCCTTCGATTATATGCCCGGATCAGGGAGCGAGCGCTTCGGAAAGTGCATTTCTGAAGGCATCCCACAGTTCGTTAAAATCACTTCCGATAGACCCGGAGGCATTGTTGTTGCATATATAATCAGTGCTGTCCGGAACGTTGCCTAGATAATCGCTTATATCAATGGCAAGCTTGTTTGCAACGGCTGTCATGAGAGCCTTTGCATTTTCATAAGTCAGCTTTGAATATGGGTTTATGGTGTCACCGATTATGCCATTGAGCAACAATGCGGCATAGGCATACTGACTATAAAGGTCGGAATTCTCTGCCCGAGTCAGCTCGTCCCAGTTGGTAATCCCCACACCGATTAAAGCGAGTTTATCTTCCGTGTCAAAATCAGTGATCGGGGTCACACCAGTAATACCGCTCTCCAAGTCACTGGGTGCGCCGCTTTCATCTACAACATACAGGCAGCGGTAAAGATTATGGATCAGATCGCATTCGTTGACATAGGAGTATACCTTTCCGGTACCGAGTAAGTAAGTGCTCTGGTTTTCCCAGTCGTACAGATCCATCCAGCCATTGATATACACGTCGCTAGAGGTCGTCAGCGTACCGCCGGAGAGTATTCGCAGCCCGCTGCGCGTATCGAATGTCAGCGTGCCGTCGTTTACCAGATCGCCGTCCTCTCCTATCTCAAGTTCGCCGTTCACAACCGCAAGGGTTTTGCCGGAGTCAACGGTGAGGATATTCCCACCGGTGCGTAAAATACCGTTTCTGAAGTTTGTCAGACCGACTGTCACGTCCTCAGTGAGGGTGAGGTCACCGGTCAAAGTCACATCACCGGCCACAAGTACGGGGTCGCCGATACTGAGCGCATTTACCAGCTGCTCCTCGTTCTCTGCCATCTGGTAAACTGCGCAGGTGACCGTGCCCATATTGTTCGTAAAGACACAGCTGGGCATGTTGCAGACAACACCGGAACCCTCTATACTACCGCCACTCATGAGTGTAATGTTGTTGGAGTTATAGATTATACCGTCATTTGACACAGTACCGTCTATCTGTATATAGCTGCTATTATTCACCTCAATGTCGGAGCCAATATTCAACCTGCCATAGACCCAGATGTCTCCACTGTTATTGATCCAGTGTTTACCTGTCAGCGTGAGAGTCTTGCCCTCAGGAACCTCAATACCGTCATCCCACTCAATATACATGTCGGCGGAAATATTAAGGTCGGACTGGAGCTCAATGTCGCAGTCTTCGCCCATGGTGTCAATACGCTCATAGACGCTTGACCTTGTTACAGCAGCATCATAGAGGGCTTCCCAGTTATGGACTATGGCGATATCCTGTGCACCGGAATAACCGGTGATTTTGCCGCTTGCCATAAGCTCTGCAGAAGCGTCATCCTTGTACTCGTCCATGCGATAGACAGTACCGTTTTCCACAGTGATATGCCCGGGGGTATTTATAAGGCTGCCGGTCGGCCATACCTGTAAAGTAGCGTGGCTGTTATCCATACCCACGGTGATCGTACCATCATTTATCAATTCGCCGCAGACATGCAGGGTGTTGCTGTCTATGGTAAGGTCTGCGCTGCTGCCTATAGTGAGCGTATACGGATGGCAGACCTTCTCCTTAGTATTCTCGTCCCACTGCATATCGGTTTCAATCCAAACATCCCATCCTGAGAGGGTGATGTCACTGGAGAGGGTAATGTCCTCCAGAATGTTCATACGGCTATATATCTCCAAACCGGTCTTGGCAGGCTCGTCACCCAGAGCATCTATCTTGGCATTCTGCGCTGCCTGAGCAGCGGCAAGCCCATCGGCGGAATAGACCTTTGCGGTGTAGTCGAGCCAGTTGGAATTGTCGGTCAACGTATTGCCAAAGTCTATAGCCACGGTGGTATTGTCGCTGCCCGAGAGCAGGTTATCATAATACTCGTCGCAGATCATCATATGGCCGGCGTTATGGAACGAAACCGTACTGGTTATCGAACCTCTGGATATCTCAAGACTGCTGTTATTGGTAAAGCGGATGCCGCTGTTTATAAGGGCAGTGCCTGACAAATCCATGCGCCCGTTTGCAACGAAGGTGCCGTTATTTGCAATAGTTCCGCCTTTACCCCAGAAATTACTGCTGTATTTGCGATCAACCTCATCGTTCATGTTGGTGAAGGTACCGTTATTGGTTATCGTGCCGCCCTCAAGATTTACTTCACACTTATTTATCACGCTGCTTCCGCTTGGAACCACAAGCGTACCATTGATGGTAAGGATACCGTTGCAGCCGTCCTGCTCTTCGGTTTTCTCCTGCCAGTCAACAGTAAGGTTCTTATCCCCAGCTACGGTAAGTGTCGCGCCGGAGTCCACTACCACGGTTTTGGTCACCGTAAAGTTGTCGGTAAGGGAAATATCAGATACAACATGTATCTCTTCGACGAAACCGAGCTCCTGAGCATTCCTCAAATCGGTTTCACTGCTGACGTTAATTGATCTGACATCAAGATCAACGATAAAACTGTCAATGAGTTTATCCAGAGAGTTTCCATAGCCTTCGATGTAATCGCTGGTGCATACTCCGCCGGAAATGGACGTTGTGTAGTTCTTTCCTGCTGCTGCGGCAAAGGCTTCAAGAAGATCGCCTATTTTGGAGCCGTCAGCATAATTATAGGGTTCAAAGTCTTCTGTGGAGAGTAGATCATTCTTAAACAGCCAGGTCAGTGCGTACCTGCCCTCGGCATCGTCATCGTTCAGGCCCTCAAGAGCTTCGGAATAGGTATCATAATCTTTACTTTCATCTACATTTTCAGGAAGGATGCCGCCCAGACGGCTCCAAAGAACGCGGGCTACGTCCGTGAGGTTGGCATAGAAATTAACTGTGCCGCCAAGTGACTCATAATCAACATTAATCCAACCGTAGGCATCGATAACCCCGTTGTTTGTCAGAATACCTCCATTGTTGACTATAATGCCAACATTCGGCTCAATAACAAGGCTGCCATTGTTAATCAGCGTTCCGTTCAGCATGGTCAGCGGGATGCCGCTTATTTTGTTATAACCTGTTTTAAGGGTTAGGGTGTTTCCTCCCTCTATGGTAAGTGTTGCGCCCTCGTTAATGAGAATATTAAAGTTCACATCTGTATCGCTTGTAATAGTTACATTCCCTGTAACCGTAACAAAATAGCACTTACTATCGGCAAGGGCCGACGCCCATGCAACATTATCTGCTGCCTGATAGGCGGTAAAGTGGTCACCGTTGCCCTGATCGGCGATAATACCGTTTATAACGCCGGTGCTTTCTTTTATATAAAGGCCATTGTTTGTGGCAGTACCGCTTACGGTGAGTGTGCCTAAGATATACATTTCACCGTCCTCGGCAATGGCAAGGCTCAAGCCGGACGGTATTACCAGTGTGACCCCCTTCTCTATGTAGAGCTGCTGTTTTGCCCTGACGGTGAGATTTCCGGTGGCTGTGAAGGTGACAGTGCTGTCTTTACTCATTCCGATGGCTGACACTGTGTCATAATAGAAGGTATCGCCTCCGGGCACATTCTGTGCCAGAGCCGACTGGAGTGCGTTTATGCCAAATGCAACGGCTATGTTTTGTATCTTACCGCCATTGTCTGTGATGTTCTGTATACGCACAGCCGTATATATCGCGTTCTTCCCCGGCTCCTGCTCGTTGAGACCGACAAAATCCACATAGGTTACGGTACCGGCGTTCCGGAAAGTACCTTTGTTCTCAACGGAAGTCAGGGCACTCAGGTCAATGTGGCCATTGTTAATAAAGGTGCCGTTGTTTATTACCTTGCCGATATTTCCTGAACCGTCACCGGCCTGATAGAGGCAGAGCCAGCCTTCAACGCCGTCATCAGGTTCACAGACCGTTGCGACTACGCCGTTATTAATCATAGTATTGTACAGACTAAATGTGGCTGCACCGATGCCGAGAACGGCGCCGTTATTGACGATCACCGGTTTGGCAAGTAAGACGTCGGTATCAACTGTGAACTCGGCTGCAACTACAATAGCCTTGACCGAACTGTTTTTTGCCGCCGCTACAAAGTCGTTTGCGTTATATACAGTGGCTGTATAGCTTGTGTCTGAATCATCGTCATCGTCGGAACCGCCACCCGAACCGGAACCTCCGCCTGAGCCGGAACCACCTCCCGTACCGGAACCTCCGCCCGTGCCGGAACCGCTTCCTGTGCTGCCCCCTTCAGGAATAACAGCATTGCCGTTCTCGGAAACTCCGGCTGTACCCTCGGATACGGTAATATCGGTATCCTTAGTATTAACAGTGGTATTGTCACCGCTGATTATAGCCTCGGTAACTGTTCCCTCCCCTTGGATAGTAACATCAGAAGCGGCACTCTCAACCAGAGCTATTTTTGAACTCTCGTCGACGGTTACCGTCGCACCCGCAGCCGCCTCAGCAATTTTGGCCATTGTTACGGTACTCGTACCCGTGATAGAGACATCTGCACTCCCTGAGGTCACGGACAGAGTAGTGACTTGGGCGTTGTTAAGTGCCACGGGAGTGTCGGAGGCAACGGTAACGGTGTTATACACACCCTCAAGGATGACTTCATCAATACCGTCGTCAACGTAAACGACTTCGATGCGGCAACCCTCCTCCGCTTTAATGCGTACGCCTCCGTCGGCAGTCTTGCCAATAACGATACTGCCGACGTTGCTGCTATTAATTATATGTATAGAATTTTCACCGCCGCCTCGGACCACCAGGCGGCCCGTAACGGTGATTCCATCCAGAGTTACATCGCCGTTTCCCACGCCTTCGCCGATAATAAGGTCACCGGAGACAGTAACACCTTTAAGAGTGACGCCGGGAGCATTGATGACCACATTGCCATTAATGGTATCCGTATAGGTATCCCCGGCAGACAGATAAACGGAAACCATATTGTACATGACTTGGGCAAACTCTGCCCTGCTAATGGAGGAAGTGGGGTTTAATTTTCCGCCACTGCCATGCACATATCCTGCGCTTGCCATAGAGGCCAATCCAGGAGCAGCCCAAGCCGCCATCTGACCACAGTCGGAGAATCCGTTCAGAACGTTCGTATCACCGTCCGTCAACTTGAAAGCCCGGGCAAGTACCACGAAGGCTTCTTGACGGGTAACCGGGTCACCTGGACGCATAGTCCCGTTACCGGAGCCCTGGAAGGTGCCCATATGAACTGCTTTCGCGATGTCAGCGGTGTACCAGGCGTTTCCTTTAACATCGGTGAATTTGCTGATGTCCGCCTGCTCCTGTGCGCCGAACGCACGGTTAATGATCGTCGCCATCTCAGCACGGCTCAAAGCCTTATCGGGCAGAAGGTATCCCTCTGCGCCGTTCAGCAGACCGTTTTTGATTGCCATCGAAAGAGCATTATTGGACCAATGCTCTTTTGACGGCATATCCGAAAAATTTTCTGCCGAAACATCCATCACATTAACGGGGAGAAGGGATATCAGCATACACAAGGTAAGCATAATACTCAATATCCGTTTTTTCATTGTTTTTCCTCCTTTATAAATCTTGCTGATTGCGGATCAGGATTTTCCCGTTCTGCTACAGAGATAACAGTTTTTCCATCCGGCACCACCGAAGCTCAGGCAGGTTATCTGAAGGGGATGTTGCAGCTGCCCGCCTTTACCTCAGCCGCATAGCCGTGTTGCACTTTATAGGCATTAACCGGGAGTACACAAACAGAAACCAGCATAGTAAAAGCTGGGAAAATCCGACACTTTTTTCTGTCTCATAGTTGCTTTCTTCTTTTTTCTACCGCTAAATCGAGCTAATTATACCATTTATAGCATAACATAGAAAAAATATGAAAAGGGATGCATGCTGCATACACCAGCCTGCTGACATGCAAAATATGCCAACAGGCTTTGATTTTAGGTACCAGATGCAGAGGTTATCAAATTACTGAAATAGAAAAACACAAAATCCTAATAACCTTGAAACCTGGCACTTAAATCCTTTATTTCAATAGAGTTCAATTGATACCTTCCAAAATCCTCCTATATATCCACTAAATTCCTAACATTTCGTCCGCATTATTCGACTTATTTTACGCATCAAAAGAAGGAGCAGATGATAATTCATCTGCTCCTTACAGTTTAAACTTACTCTTTATTTCTTTTTGGGTATAACTATCTGTTCTACAACCGCATCCTCATAGTCAACGGCTTTAACAGCTATTGTATAGGTTCCTGCTGCTGGGAATGCGTTTGCATTAATAGTTATTTTGCCTTTTGCTACTTTATACAGTCCGGAAATAGATTCTCCATTTACTGTTATATCAGTTATTGCCGGCCTCCATGCCTTATCATCCTTAAATGTTAATATTACCTGCTTTCCTACTCTGATCTCAACAGTAGTTAATTCAGGATGTGTGAGCAGTACCTCATCTATAATTGTTTGTGTTACTGCTGCATCCTTATATCCATCTGCAACTACTACTATCTCATAGTCTCCCGGTGTATCAAATATGCTTCCGTTTATTATTATTCTGCCGGGCTCTACAGTATAGTTTTCAGCTACTGCTTGTCCATTTACCACAACATCTGATATTGCATTTATCCACTCAGTATTGTTCTCAAATGTAATAGTTACGTCCTGTCCTATTTCATTTCCTTCTGTATCCGGAGTTAATTCCGGAGACATTTCGTCAATTACTACAGTTATTCTGCCATCAGCTTCGGCTGTTGACTTGTTTTCTGCCGTATTAGTTATTTCTACTTCTACGACTGCATTAGCTACACTTACATTTTCAGGTACAGTCCATTCCCCAACATAATATCCGTCTGATACTTCATTCATTCTATGTCCTGTTGCCTGAAGCTTAATCGTGTTATCCATCGGCAATAAGATTCTGAAGAACGCAGCTCCGTGGATTGCATCACTGTGGAAGGATACTGTCACTACTTCTCCTGCTCTTACTGTTAAATCAGTATTCGGCATAATATCTGTAATTGTCGGCAATGCTAAGCCTACGTTTACAGTTCTTGTTTCTGTAACACTGTGTCCAGCTTTGTCAGCTGCTGTTATTGTTAAAACATTTACACCCTCATTAACAATTATTCTCGTACTAAAGCTTCCATCCGGTGCTACTTGTACCGGGTTTTCATTTATTGTTACATTGTCCAGATAAGCATCAGTAGCTATGCCTGCTACATCAACTACTTCTTTATTAGTAACGAGACCATCAACCGGAGAAGATACTTCCAGTACAGGAGCAATTGTATCTCTTGTAACTGTAATAAGTTCTGAAGGGTTAGATTCTCCGGTTGCTACAGTGGCTGTAGCCTGTATAATGTTTTCACCTTCTGCGAGCGGAACATTAATTGTGAATGCCTTATCAATTGATTGTGCTTCACCGGCTACTTGATTATTTACATATACCTTTACAAGTGAATCCGTTCCGACCGTACCTACAACATCAACATTTTCGCTGGTTGTAAATATTCCATTAACCGGGCTTGTGATAACTGGTGAAGTTAATTCACGGGTAATTTTTGCACGAAGCATTACATTCCCATATGACTGATCTAACAACTGGAATCCGCCATCTATAATTGCATAGCTTCTTCCGGCTGAGCTGCTCTCATCCATACCCATACCGGCAATATTTGGATAATCATCAATCTGAATCGCAGCCAAATAGAAATCTCTGTCAGTTGAGAAGCCATACTGTGACAGGTCTATGTCATTCCACTCTCCACGAACTATCTCTCTCGGAGCTGTTCTGAATATTTCCTGACCTGGATCGCCACTTCCCAAAGTGTCATATACAGCTATTATAGTCTTATTTCCTCCAGGTGTTGGCCAATCCTCGCCCCAGAAGAATGCCCTTGCTCCCTTTACCTGGCATAATTCATTCGGAGTCATTCTTACTGCCCAGCCATTACCTCCATCAACGAGTGCCTGTGCATTTTCTACTGTTCCATCGTCATAGCCAAGTTCATCATCTAAGCCTATAAATGGTTTTAATTGTACGTTTAATTCAGAATTCCCGCCGCCGACAACATTGAGCGGTAATTCAGCCGGTTTATAATCTGCTGCTGATACCTTTAAAGTATATTGACCTTCATAAATTTCAGGTATCTGATAATAGCCATTTTCATCGGTGGTCACAGGCTGTACATGGGTGTCCTCAATAACCTGAACTACTGCACCTGATATAGGCTCATTACTTCTTTCATTCACTACCTGTCCTGATACTGAACCTGTTGGCATTTCTTCCATGAAGAAATCCATATTTATTGTACTTCCATTTTCCAAGGTTGTACTCTTTTCTTGCGGGAAGAAGCCGTATGACTCAGCGAGTAACGTCCAGCTCTGTCCTTCTTCTGTTGCTGCATGTGTTATTTTGTAGGAACCATTTGCAGGATTAGTTCTTACACTTCTGCCGGTTTCAACAATTGTTACAACTGCATCCAGCGGAAGACCCTGTTCTACATTTATTTCGTTTTTAAGTATATAATAGTTATATTCTGAAGCATCCTTATGGATTTTTCCAAGCTTTGGCGCATCTATCATTCCATCTTTACCAATGTAGCTTTCCGGCGCTTTTGCTTTAACTACGCCTAAAGCAGCCTTAGAAGCTGTAGCAGCTGATGAAAGATTGAAATCATCCAAATACCAGCCATCTTTAGTAACTGAAACATCGCTGTCTAGCATAAATGCTACATACACCGGAGTCTCTGATTGTCTAAGATTTATCGACAAATTTTCCCATGTACCGCTAGGTATAGTACCATGTAATTTATATACTTGCTCCCATGTTTCTCCACCATCATAGGTTGCGTACACATAAGCGAAATCCCATCTTTGCTCTGTAAAATACAAGTGCCTCAGGTTCAGGGTTGCAGCTGTATTTCTTACATCAATCGGAGGAGATATGAACCAGCTTTCGGTATCAGCCGAATAATTACCATTAAGAACTGTTGCCACCAACTTGCCTGAAGGATTTACAGGCATTGTGGTTTCTCCCCATTGCCAATCTCCAGACATAATCCAGCCTTCCGGATATTCTGTAAAATCAGTATTAAAATCCGGTAAAATGCCAAATGTAACTGCAATACTATAAATTTCAGTTTCTGTTATATTGTTGCCATAGTCATATGCTCTAATTTTATATTCAGTTACCGGGTCCTGAACAAACATATATGGAATAGTGCCGGTGTAAACACCTTCGTTAAAATCTCCTGATGTTCTGTTCATTGGGACAACTGCCCAATATGGAACAGCGCTATTTCTTACATAAATCTCAACATTTCCAACAGCTACATCGTCCTTAACAGTTGCTGTTATCGGAACATCTGTATTTCCTAAAGATTCTGTCACTGTTTGCTCATGTATAATTTCTGCTTTCAGAGAATCTATACCTGGTTTTAAAATCTTTCCTTGAATAGTTCCAATTCCTGATGCTACTGATGAAACAGCATTAAATGCATTAACCAAACCATGTCCATAGCCATAGTTCGGAGCAGTCGGATAATCTGTATCAGTTAAAGGTGTGGCTGTGTTTGTGATTATTTGCTCTAATTCATCCGGAGCCAGAGCTGCATTGTATGAAAGAAGCAAAGCTGCTGTACCGGATATATGCGGCGCAGCCATTGAAGTACCGCTCCATCCTGATTCATACCCTCCGGGAACTGATGAACGTATATTCACTCCAGGTGCTGCGATATCCGGTTTTAAATCGTCCGGTGCAGCATATGGGGATGGCCCTAACTGTGAAAAGTCTCCTCTTAAGTTGTTCTTATCTGTCGCTCCAACTGCAAAGCTCTCCGGATAGTTAGCAGGAGAACTGACTGATGCAGGCGGTGCCGCCCCTCCGTCTTGATTACCTGCTGAAAATACAGGAAGTATTCCTGCAGCACGCCATGTTTGTATCATTTCGCGGTACCATTCATCCATACCTGAGCCGCCGCCCCAAGAGTTATTGATTATGTCAGGTGCTTTTGAAGCATCGCCGCCTGGTGCCAGCATCCATTCTCCAGCTGCAAGCAGCCAATTATCATAACCGCCATCTTCTGAGAATGCTTTTGCAGTAATAAACTGTGCTCCCGGTGCAACACCAATTACATTTTCTCCATCCGGGTCTTGTCCTAATATTGTTCCTGTAACATGTGTACCATGTGGTATTGATGAAATATCATAGGGAAGACTCTGCCCGTTTACTGCATCAAACCAGTTTCCTTCCGGGTTTGGTGAGCTTGGATCAGCCGGGTTATAGCCTCTCCATTTTGTCATAAGAGCTTCATGAGTATAATCTACTCCGGTGTCTATTACACCAACAACAACTCCTGCTCCGTCAATACCAAAACCGCTCCATACAGCAGGCGCTCCAACCTTATCTATACCCCACTCTGTGCTTTGTATCTGATTTTCATTTATACTTGCCGAAGCTATCTTTGGCCAATCAACTTGTATCTTCTTATTCAGGTCTATTTCTGCTACTTCGCTGTACTTTGATATTTTCTTAATAACATCCTCAGTAGCCTTAACATAAACCATATTTACTATGTAGAAGCTCTTATATTCCTGAACATTTCCTTTGACCTTTTCTGTCTCTAACAGTTTAAGGATTTTTCCCTGTGTTTTTTCTGCTGTTTTCTGTAGTTTGTTAACAACTGCAGAACGTTTACCCATTTTTTTCTGATATGGTGTTTTAGCTGAAAGAGTAGTTTCAGTTTCCCTTGCCACCTTAACCGTATCTACTTGCTCGTTCATTGTTACTAAAACTTCAACAAATTTTCCTGTAGAAAGCGCACTACTTACTTCCGACTTAATTTTTAAAGCAGGCTCCACTTTCAAACTCTCATTCATTGAAATAGAAATTGCATTATTATTAGTAGTTTGTGTTGTTGCCGCAGCATTACCTGTAAATGGTGCTAGTACTAATGCCATAATCATAAGTATTGCAAGACTGGATTTTAGCTTTTTCATGCTCATTATTATTCTCCTCCTTGTAATTTATATTTAGGACACCCTACCATTCACTTTTAATTACTCCCCCCTCTAATCAAATTGACTGGGTGTCAGGTATGACCTATAAAATCAGGGAATATGATTTTGTAATATTAGAATGGAAATGTAAGATGTTTATTTCAAAACATATAGCCTAAGTATTTCTTGTATATCCATATATGTGTAACTTTTCTTATATTTCACATTATTCTTATAATTTCACATTACTTTTATAATTTTACACCAACTCTAATGATATTACAATATGATATTAATACATTATATGACATTTCTAAAATTAATTATACAAATTATCCTGCAATTTCTAAAATTTATAATTATTTTTAATTATCGGTGTCCTATAGTTCCGTATGAATCAGGCAAAACGGCTGCAAATACTGGGCTCAGGACAAACAGTAAAACTGTGGCATGATGATTCTTTGAAATACAAAGGAGCAGATGACAATTCATTCACCTGCTCCTTTTTGCTGCTGTTTTTTTCTCCAGCGCTTGTATATGCGCTTCATAAATATTCCGATGTCATATATGAGGTCTTTCAAACCCTCCTGCCCATCAGACTGAATACATTTAATATTTTTATAATATATATCCCTCCCTAATATCCACCATATTTCTAAGATTTCGTCCGCAATATTCGACTTGAATTCACAATTTGCTGGCGCCGTAAACCTTTCCATCCCTGATAAACGGAGACACAACCCATTCAAAGGTACATGTGGTACTGCATTTGCCGTCATCAAAGGTTTTCTTGCCCTCTCTGGCAGCATAGTCAGCCTTCCAGACAGCAAGTGCCGCATTTTTTTCTTCTTTGTTCCCGGAAACTGACAATTCTCCGCCTACAGTTGAATAAGTCCGATTAGTCAGCAAATTGATCGCATTTCTATCAGCGTCCCAGGTAACCTCGAATTTTTTCCCGGTATCCTTTAATGCCTGGCCAGATCACGCAGCTTGAAGTAGTTGTTGCCCGCTATACTGCCTGAAAAGCCTGCTCTTTTCTATCAGTTTATTCAAAATAGGCATTAACCTTTTCAAGTTCTTCGTTTATCGCTTCTATATAGTGTGAGGCAAGGAATTCAGCTTTAATATTTATCCGAAAACGCACGGAACCGATTGCTTTCACAACAGCGGCTACTACACCGCCCAAATCCATATTAGAAATGTCTTTTGATATAATTGCGGGAACACTATTGCAAAGAGCAGCAACAGCTCCCGAATATACGATTATCTTATTTGTTCTCATGGCATAACATGCAATATCGCCATCGGTTCTCTCTTTGTATGAAATACAGTGTATTGCGGTGATTATGGTATTAATTAAACCTGCAAGGCCGGCCTGTGACATATATTTGCTTAAGACTCCGGACTTAAAAAAATGTCCGGCAATGTCAAGTTTATCTATTATTTTCATCGTACGCTGAACCTGTGCGGATGCGTCATCAAATTCCATATCGGAGGGAATCAGCACTAATGCCTGGCGCATTACCGCAGCTATCACAGACTTTCTGTCGGACTCACTTCCGTTGAAATTTATAACAGGCAGTAACACGTCCTTAATAGTGGAAATTTCAGTATCAGGTATAGCTTTTGAGTTGCCTCCAGGCCTAATCACACCATATGATTTCATGGAGCGGAAAGTTACGCTATCCGTGAGTATGTTCATTACCCCCAAAATCCAGCCCAGATATTTGTCCTTGCCAAGTACCTCATCGCCTTTTAATGAATCCGGAATATCATTAATAAGAAACGGTATTGAATCGTTGAGTATGAACTTGTAATTCTTCATAGGCCTGCCCGACCCAAGCAAAAATCTTATTGGACTATCGGAGTCAAACGATATAGCTTCGGTTTTATACGCTTTGTTGCTTTCTACAAGCTTCAAGATATAGAACCGTAATATCTGAAACATGACAGCAAGGATAAATATGCCAATATCTTTTTTAGTGAGGCTGGTTTTTTCTTTGAATTCAGCGTCAAGCCGCGCTTCAAAAGCGAGCGCATGGGCAAGCTCCTCCTGCGTCAGCAGTTCCTCGGGCTGAACATTCGTAAATCCCGCTGCTCTGGCTTCCATTACAAGGCGGGCAAATTCTGTTTCTATATCAAAATTGTCAGGAAGAACAATTTTTTCATCAACTAATGACGGTTTCACATTGTGCGGCTCTGCTTCTTTCTGTTCAAAAGGTTCAAGCCCGACGCCGAGTTTTTCTGCAAGTGAATAGGCGCGCCTTAAAGAACCGGATAACTCACCTTCAAGTATCCCTGACAGTTCTTCCAGCTTGCCGTAAGTTCCGGCTATCTTCTCAATTTCTTCCAGGCTTTTCGACTGCTTCATCCTGAGATAAGCATAGATATTGAGAATGTCATCAAAATAATCCATATGTTTCTCCATTTCCTGTGCTTTGCTGTTTATCTGTTAACTTATCCGCAAGTATCATATAACCTTAGCCTGGAACTCCTCTATCCGGCGAAGTACAAATTCAAGCTCCTGATACTTTTTCCGCAGCCTGGCGTAATCACCTTCAGCTTTGACCGCATTTTGCTCAAGCTGCCTTACGATTTCGTCTCTTTTTTGATCAATAAGACTCTTCTTTACCATCAACTCCTTGTAATAGGCGAGCAATGAATCCTTTGCGTTCTGTTTTGCAGTATGATCGGCAATAACATCCACAACTTTTGCGCCAAGCCAAATGGCACCGAGTACAGCCCCCCCTATGACTGCTTCTTCAATTTTTCCCCTTGAAACAACTTTACTGAGCTGGGCACCAATTTTAGCCGCATGTTTACTTAGAGCTCTTTCATAATCCGAAGCAAAATGAGATACAGACTGTGGCTGTTCAAGTACTTGATTCGACTGGTTAATAAGGGACTGGAGCTCCTCTATTTCTGTAAATAGCACATTAACATCAGGTTCGTTCATATTGACCTCCATTTCGCCGCTGCCGCTTGCGGCACAAATAGTAATGAAAAATGGTGCACGGCTTGATTTCGCAATTTGTTAACCATATAATTGTCAGGCTTCAAACTTGTCCACTTATTTTATAGCTTAACACTAATAAACAAATAATTCCAGAGCTTGACACTTATCTATCTGCTGTACTAATTCATCTATTCTCAGTTTGATCTCCAAACATGTTTTTCAAAATCTTTACTTTCGTACTTATTTTTGCCTAAAAGGTATCTTATTTGTTTTGATGCTTCATCATCAATTTCACTATTTTCATCGCTTTTAAATCTAGTAAATTGATCAACATATTCTTTCATAATATTAAGTATTTTCCTGTTAAACTCAAGTAGCCTACCCTCAGCAGTGTGATCATACGCTTTTGATTTTTTATTTACAATATTTTGTAAACTTTTATTTACAACAATTCTAAAGCCATCTATATGGTATAGATGGTTATCAATTATCCTGGCTGCATATAATACACCTTTTTCTTCGAATGTTTTCTTATCCTTATTAAATTGCTTATATGAATATTTACCTTCAAGAAATTTATCAGTCGATTCAGTATCTCTAGAAGTAGTATTTCTATCAGATTCTGCCATACTTCCAGAAGCATTGTTAAAAAATTCTTGATTAAATTTATGTATGCTGCTTAGTGCTTCCATTGTACTACTTCTAACTTTTTCTATTAATTCTAATCCTTTATCGAAGTCTTCTATATAACAAAATAAAGGACGATAATTGGTGTTTTGCTGCTTATTCATTATAAAATTGAAGAATTCAAAATTAATAAAAATGTGCCTTATAAATACAGCTCCAGCAGGTTGTAAAGCTATCTCCACATCATCTTCTTTTAAATCTTCAAGAGATATATCACACAAATTGCCTTCATTCTTTAATGCAAGATTTTTTATAACAACAAGACTATTCCAATAGCTGGTATTTACTTTTTGCCTGTTACCTAAAAACAGCTTGGTAAGTGCATCTAAAATTTCCAACTCCGAATAATAATCTTTAAAAGCATTGATTAAATCAATAACTTTAACGGATGAATTAAAATCAAACTTATCATAATCTTTTATTTCTGTGCTGCTATTAAGTAAATATGTTAATAACATTCTATAAATATTGCAATATCCTTTTTCAATGAAATATTTATCTATCAGGTCTTTTAATAGTGTAGATGATGTATTGGTACTGACATATCCATATGGATTATCTTTATAAAGAAACTTCAGGACTTCAAAATACAATATTGAATTTATAGCACATTTATTAGTTGTAAAGGCTTCTTCATATAAATTCATATATTTATAATTGTTATTTATATATTCTTCCAAAAAATCCATTAAATATTGGATATCTCTATTAAATAAGTTTATTATCTTATCTTCACATGATGAACTTTGCAAAACCGCAAGGATTTTTTTAGCGCTTTCTACCCTAGGATCTTGTTTAAGTTCCTTATTTATATGTATTCCTAAAATATTGAAGTGGTCATAGTTTTCATATTCATATTCTTGATAACATTTTTCTGTATTTCTATGTGTGGAACTAGAAAATAATTCTCCTATAGCAAATTTTAGTGGCTTTCTAATAACAAATGTAAATTTTAAATATAATTTTAATAGTTCTTCTTCACAATCATATGTTAAGAGCTCATCAGCATCTTTAATTACATCATAATAGCACTTATCAAACAATTGTAAAAAAGAATTTTTAAACCATTCGTAGTAGATAACATCCAGATTATCAAAGTGTACAATAAACATTAGTTTTTCTTTATTCTTTGATGCTTTAATATTTCTTACTGCCAAATAGGAAATAAATAAAATAAAAAATTTTACTAACTCATAGTTATTCATACCATCTATCAAATAAATATAATCCTTATACATTTCAGATAATAAATGTTCTATCGGCGGATACATTTTTTCTATAACACTTATTTCTTTCACTGACTCATTTTTCAAACTATCAAAATCTTCATATAATAAATCTAAAGCTTTATAATTTTCCTTTTGTATACATTCCTCATACAATGTATCTTTAAATATATCAAAAAACTCTTTTATTGTACCGAAACCAATACAATTGGTGCTGGACTCCGAACATTCCTCCCTATAAATACACAACTCACAATTTGAAGCATTATCTTTTTTCTTTATATAGTGAGACTGCTTTTTTAACCAATCCTTGACTCCCGCACTGAAAGGTTCAATTCTGTTACCAGAGTCAAAATTGTTGGTATAATTACCGACATCAATAATTATGCTTTTTATATCATATTTCTCAGTTAATTCCTTTGTTCTTGACAGCCAGTGAATAAAGGTGCTTTTGCCTTGTCCTGCTTGTGCGTAAAGCATGCAAAATGGTGAATCTTCATTATTTCGTAGCTGATTGATATAATTGTCTAAATTTTCATACATCTCCGTGGTGGCATCAAAATATTCTAAAAAAAATTCTTTTCTACTTTTTTCTCTGGATAAATTGTAATTTACAAATATTTTTTTACCCATTATTACTTCATATCCTTTCCTAGTATTGTATTAGTTTCAAATAAACCGCAAACAATTACCAGAAAATTTTTCCACTGTATATTCATGGTAAACTGGACAGTTGTCCGGTTTGCTTCAGCAGTTCAATCTTTTTTTTCGTGCAATTGCCTTACCTTATTTATTCCATTGGGTATTTTCTAAATTCTCTGGTTGTGTATAGATTTCAGTTACAGCAGCTTCATTTAGCGATTCTTCCTGAAATTCCTTTGTTACGTTTTTTATGTTTTGTCTGTCTTTTGTTGTTGTATCATTATTGAAATTCTTAAGGATATTTAATATCTCCTCATATTTATCTTGTAAATGAATAGAACTACTATCTGGTTCTGATAGATTGAATACCTCCTTACATAGTTCTTCTATTTGGGAATATGCATCCTTTGGAGAAATTAGCTTTTCTCTATATATTGAGTTATTGTTTAGTAAACTGCTAATATTATTTAGTTTATCTAAAAAATCCCAAATAAATTTGATTTGTTCTGCTTCCAAACCTATTTCCATTAATAAATTCTCATTTGAATTTCTAATCCAAAACCGGCTAACAATTGGTTTTGCTTTTATCACGGTGTTATTAGATTTTACTTCCATATAGTAATCTAATAAATATCCTAATCCTTGTTCCAAATTATCATGTAATTTTTTTGCATATTGTTTATCTTTTTCATGTTTTTTTTCATCCTTCTCTTTATCTTCTTTTTCTTTAGTATTTACGTTAAATTTATAGTTTTCTTGACTTATTTTCCACATAAAATAACTAAGTACTCCAGTAACAATAATTCCAAGCATTGAAATATAGTAATAAATATAATCTGTTAATTTAATAACATAATTGTCAATGTCTACTGACATAGTCATTAGATATTTGGGCATAAAAAAATCACAAATAAGCATCGAAAGTCTAATACATGCAATTGCAAACGGCATAAGAATTAACGGTATTGATAATGCCGTAATAGAATAAAACATAATCTTACGAGCTTCATAATTTGATATTTTTTCCTTAAATTTCTCTATAAATTTGTTCATCTTTGCAACTCACCTCCTTTCCGGTATTAAGCAAAAATAAAAGTGCCAGATACAAAGAATATTAGATCAGCAAAATATAAAAGTATAACATTCTAATAACCTTGAAGTCTGGCACTTATCTCAATGCCTAATATTTATAGCCTATAAAGTTCAACAGAAGTTTTACATATTCCTCCCTTATTTACATTTTTCTCCTTATATTTCGTCCGCAATATTCGACTTGAATTCGCAATTTACTAATCTATAATCATCCGGCATTTCGAATACTACCTTAGTGTTTATAAAGCTCTTGCTATTGTTCCTATAATGTCTTTGATATCTTTGCTAATTCATCAGACATTGATGTAATTTCCTCAATGCTGGCTGTAATTTCTTCGGTAGCAGCCGCCTGTTCCTGGCTTGAATGCAATGAGTTATTGCTTTTGTAGCTTGCCTCATCGACTTTCAGTTTTATACTGTCAGTAAGTTTTTTAATCTTCGGAACTGTACTTTTGGACTGATCTGAAAGCTTTCTGATTTCTTCAGCAACAACACCAAATCCACGGCCGGCTTCACCTGCTCTGGCTGCTTCAATAGCGGCATTTAAGCCAAGCATCTTGGTCTCATCCGCTATCTCTTTTATAAACGATGATACTTCATTAATTTCTTCTGAAATACTAGTTATTTCTTTAATGTTTTCATTAAGTGACTGTTCATTCGTATGTATTTCCGATGCGGATGCCGCAAGTTGCTCAATAGCGGCAGAAATACCGGACAGACCGTTTTCCAGGTTGACAGACATTTCGCGCAGTGAGGCTGCTGCAGTTTTCGGCATAGTAATTCCAAAAGTAGCAATTAGCTCTTCTTCATTCTCTTCATCAAACACGGGATAATTTGCTACAAAAACAGGAACTCCATATTTAGAAGCATCAAACTCTGTTATTATAGGTCGTTTCGATTTTATAACCTCATAAGCAATATCACCTTCCTGCAGTATATAATCAATAGTAACTGAAGGCATATCAAATTTGGCTGAAGGCTGTCTATTGATAACCTTTTGTAAATCAGTCATGTACAGGAATGAACCTTCATGAAACATCTCTGCCAGAATCGGCGCAAAATCTTTAAAGGCAACAGCAACGGGGTGCAATTTGGGGAACATTACCGTAAAGGCACCCATAGGCTCATTATCGTTATTTATAACCGGTATTGATGCAATTAATAATCTCTTTCCATATACAGAACGAGGTACTTTTTGTGTTAATACCTTTTTTTCACGAATAGCCTGCATTGTTACACTATTATCCATTAACTTGTACCCAATCTTAAATATATCAATGCCAAACGAATCAGAACCCTTTGTCCAAACTATTGTATCACCCTCAACTATTATAAACAAAGCTCCGCCAGGTATAATACCCGACAAAATTTCTGCCAATGCTTTACATGAATTTAACTCAGATAGTAAGATCATGTCACACTCTCCTTATCATTATTGATTTGAAAGACTTCAGCTTTCATTTTTATCACATCCAGCAATATAATCAAACGTTCACCGACTTTTCCTATCCCTTTTACACTGTTTCTGCCTATGCCTGATACCTTGAAATCAAATTTTTCTATAGATTGCTCATCAATCTTTAAGACTTCCGATACATCATCGACAATGACACCTAGCAGCATGTCCCTAAGGTCAAGAATAAGCAATCTGCTATCATTGTTTCTTTCTGCCTGCCCCAAATTAAATCTTTTATCCAGAGAAATTATGGGAACCACTTTACCTCTTAAATTGATTATCCCTTCAATGTATGAAGGCATATCAGGCATTTTAATTATTTTTTGCGGTATACGCATTATTTCCTGGGCAAAAGAAATTTCAATCCCATACTCTGCTTTATCTAAAGAAAATACAACATATTCAACACAATTCATCATTCGCCACCCCCTTTGCACCTTAATAGAATAACATAACTTTCCCGAACATAATAAAAGCTAAGACCCATAAAATGCCATAGCTTTAAAAAACGTATTCAACGCTCAATACTTTGGCAGCCTGACTATCATAGAGTGCCCACCCCGTAGACTCACGGCTTTGCGTCCTTACTTTTCAATAAGTTTGCTTTTTCATACATTTTATATAGTTCTAAACTACTAATACTAATGATATATATTTCACACTATTAATAATAGTTCAATAGACCCCTTACATATTCCTCCTTTATTTACATTTATCTCCTGATATTTCGTCCGCAATATTCGACTTGATTTCACAATTTATCAATTATATAATTATCCGTTTTCATGAAAAGGGGCAGATGATAATTCACCTGCTCCTTTTTCTTAATAAACTTACTCTTTATTTTCATCGCGGACAGCTATTTTGCCATACTTAATTATGCATATGATAATTGCTTACTTAATGCCTTATTGTATAATCTAATTCCAACTCTTTTTTTATCATGATACCAATTTTCAAATCCCGGAATAATCACTCTGACCACTGGAACAACATATTCTTCATCCATTATTGACAAATTAGCAACATAAATGTCATATCCTTTTTCTTTGATACTATCTACAAGCCATTTTAACTCTTCTGTCAAATCATGAAATGTATGTTCACCAATATCTTCATAATTTATTATTTCATCCTGCCCATAATACCATTTTTTATGAGTTTCTAATATTCTTTCATATTCCTTTTCTGTATCTCCGCCTGGTCTCATACTTGCTACATCTTCCCGCTTTGCTTCAATAATTACTTTTCTTGTCTGAGCTAATTCTGTCAATGCTCTTGTCAATGCCACCTCTTTTTTAGCATGGCATCCAAATCCTCCGCTTAGTAATAATGGACTTTTCCTCTTTGTATCATTACCGGATACCATAAAACATGGAATACCAAAATCATTTTTTACATACTTAATACATATTTTTATTCCATTGCTTTCAAACTCTTCTATAAGCTTCATACAACATTCAGAAGTTATTGATTCAATTTCAACATCTTCTATTTCCCCACCTGCAAAAGCAATAGAAACTGAATCTCTCTCAATAACTTCATAAATTCCTTGTACTATAGCTTCATGATAAGTTATGCCGGATGATAATCCATTTGAATTATTAGCAAAAATTGCTTCTTTATCACAATACCTGAATAATACTGCTATAGTAGGACATAATGCCATACTGCCATTAATGATATTTACTACAGGGGACCAATTCAATTCCATTGAATCCGCGACAAAATCCGTATAATATGTTACTAGACTGGATGGTCTAACTATACTAGCTTTAACATTATCCGGAAAATTGTTGTAACTCATATTAATATTGGTTGCTGAATGCATTACAGCTGATCTTCTTTCGACAAATTCCATTAATGCTGACATTCTGGCTTGTTCCTTCGTTACACCTTTCCCACTATTAAAGCTGATTATATCATCATACTTAAATTGATGAGCTACTGAAAAAGCTGGTATATTAACCTCATCAATACCTGTTATTTCAACCAGATCCTCCATTCCATTTTTTTTAGCAACAGCTTCTATTTTTTTGATTATATAGTCATTTTTTGCTGAACGTGAACCTAAGTCATTTTTTGCATAATCGCATTTTTCATCAGAAAAGATCTCTAACATTTTTATATTAGATTTTATGTGTTCTCTACATACACTGTCATTATAATAATTTAATATAATTTCCATTTGTTAACCCCCTTTTAAATCTATCACCTACAAAATTCACCGGCAATAATGCTAAATATATAATCATCATATAATTTTCCTTCATATTCATGATGCTCTCTCAATCTGGCATCTATTTTGAACCCGCTTGACAATAGCAAGCCAATTGACTTTCTGTTAAAACTGGCTGTTTGAGCATAGATTTTATTGATTCCTGCTTTATTAAATAATATTGAACACACTTCACCAATTGCTTTATGCATTATACCTTTACCTCTATAATCAGTATTCATTAAATAGCCTATCTCAACACTTCTATTCCTTACATTAAAATCATACAATGAAATACGTCCAATAATTCTGTCTCCTGAATTATCCTTTTCATTTAAATCATAAATACCAAGCAAAAAATTATTTCCATTCATTATCAAATTATTAAATAAATTCAGAGACTCTTCATCAGTGCTTTCTTTTAGCGGTCTGCATGTAATTATTGAATTTTCGTTTATATTGCAACTTTTTTTAAATTCCAGTAATTGATTAGAATTAACCATATCTATACAAATATTATCATGCATAACAGGGAATACTCCCTCTAATCTCTCTTTCAGATTTTTATTATTTTCTATATATCCCATTTTATTTACAATATATCCTTTCATATAATCTTTTTCCAATTCTCTCTCTCGTATCATACCAATTCTCCAACCCAGGAATAATAACCCGAACAACCGGCAGCGCATTTTCGATACCATTTTCTGTCAAATTCGCAATATAAACATTCATTTTATTCTCATTTAATAACTCAATTAAATACGCCAATTCCTCTTTCAAATTTTTAAACCTATATTCCGGAATATTATCGTACTCTAATTGTTTTACCTGGTGCTCATATAAAACCTTTTTACGAAGTTTAGCCGCACAATACTCTTTTTCCTCCGACCCATCAGTTTTAAATGGAACAATATCTGCTCTCTTTCCATACAGCAATGACTTTCTGCTTTGTACCAGCTCGGTAAGAGCACGTATCAGAGCAATTTCTTTATTGGAATGACAGCCATACCCACCGCACAATAAACTGGGAGTCTTACTTTTTGTATCATCTCCTGTTACTATAAAACATGGTATATTAAAATCATTTTCAATATATTTTATATAAACTTTAATGTCATTCTTCTCTAACTCATTAATTATGTTTATTGCTGCTTCAGACCTGACAGAATCTGCATTAACATCTGACATTACTCCTGTTCCTAGTCCGAAAGAAATTATATCCCTCTCAATTACTTCATAAATACCCTGTAAAATAGCCTCCTGATAAGTGCTTCCTGCCGACAATCCATTAGTATTATTCAAATAAAGAGGGGTTTTATCCCCCGCATATGGAAATAGCACTGAAATTGCAGGTATTAGTGCACAGTTCAAATTAGTAATATTTATTGCAGGTATCCAATTTATTTCGGTTGAATTAGCCACATATTCTATATAATTAGTAATCAAATCGGATGGTTTTACTATTTCTATATTATATTGATTTATAATATCTATGTATTTTTCATTAATGGATGTTGGATTATGACCATCTGCCGACATTCTTTCTATAAATTCCATCATCGCCGAAATTTTTGCTTGTGAATATGTAGTCCCTTTACCATAATTATGATGAAAAGGATTGTCTCCATTTCTTGCAGAAAAAACAGCTATATTAGTTTCATCCATGTCCGACAAGTCCACTAATTCTTCCAAACCCATCTTTTTTGCTACATTGAAAATAACATCAACTATATCATCACTATTTCTGGTTCTTGATCCTGACACATTTTTTACATAATTATATTCCTCATCATTTAATGCATTTAACACTTTTAAATTATTAACTATAAATTTCCTGGCTTCTATATCCTGATACAGTTTTATTATGTCATTCATTATTCCACACCTCTCTCAGAAATACTTTTCAATTGGCTGAGAATATTCTCTTTAATATATTCTTTGCTCAATCCCTTATTTCCGCATGTTTTATCACAAAGCATTTCCAATGCCTCCGGACACTGATTAAATAACCGGATATAGCTTCTTATTGTCATCTTTAATATTTCTATCCAATTGTTACATTCAGACAAGTCATGTGGTGCTTTATCAATTGCCTTTTTATGGTAACATGCTCCCCCACATAATCTAAACATATTACATTTGCCGCAAACCTCATCATTCGTGAATTTATTTATATATTGCAAAATATAATCTTTTTCAGGCAATCCTTGCTCAGTATCACACAACACTTCTGATTTATTGCCGACAAAATGGTTACATAAGTAATAATTCCCATCATCACCAAGACAAAGGTTATTTCTTCCTGCGTTGCATGGATAAAAAGCAGTATAGAAGGTGTGTGGATATCTTATTTTTCTATATATACTAAAAAAGGGTTCTATCTCTATCCGGTAACCATTAATCACTAGTTTTTCATATACGTATAATGCTTGTTCCCAAACTTTTATATTGCCTTTGTACTGTATCGACTGAAAACCATATACAGGCATCAAATGCATACGGGTAAAACCTAACGATAAATTATTATTTATTATTTTCACCAAGTCATCTTCCTCGGGTTGAACAACAGTTCTAACTTCTAAATTAATACTATCATAGTCAAATGCTTTTAATAAATTTTCCAATATCAGTTTATAACTACTTTTTCCGGTTGGATTATAGCGATTTTTATCATGCTGTTCTTGTTCTCCATCAATGCTGATTGCTATTGAAATATTGTATCTGGATACTCTATCTAAAAATTCTCTGTCAATTAACATAAAATTACTATATATAAGATATTTACAATTAATATTCTTCTCTTTGCCCTTCTCTGCCGAATACTCAATAATTGTATATATGTCTTCCTTATACAAAGTAGCTTCTCCGCCGGTTATAATTATTCCAGCTTCATCTCCGGCAGTTAATTGTTTTAAAAAATCATCAATAGCTTTAATGTATTGCTTATTATTAATTTTATTATTCATTTTATGGAAATTCGTAAAACAATATGGACATTCCATATTGCAATTTCCTGTAATTCTGAACGATATGCGTTTTATGGATTTTTCATCCTGAAAATACAATTCTGAAAAATCTATTTTAGGGATAGGCCCCGGTTCTCCTATAGACAAAGTAATATTGCCACTGTCAGGATATATAAATATATCTAATTCATCTTTATAATTTCCCAAACAAACCGGGTAATCCAAACTATTCTTCATATCTGATCACTCCTGTTTTTAATAATAGCTCTTTATATTCATCCATCAGATTATTTTCTCTGTCATTACACAATAACAATATTTGCCCGAATATATCATCTTTTATAAAATACATTTTTTCTGATATATCATAAAAATCAGATACAATAACTGTATCTGCAATTCTTTTATACAAAATACCGTTATTAAGCCTGACTTTACTTATTTTTGATATATCCGCACTTTTATTTTTCTGAATTATATTGTTATAATGAGTAATGCCAATCGGATATTCATTTTTGTCTTCCTTTCCTAATTCCAATAAATAAAATAATCTATGATAGAATAAATGCCCCCTATAAAAATTTTTTGCTATATATTCATTACAATTCTTATAAATTTCATATACTTCCTCACTGTTCATTCCCTTATTAATCCTATAATTGCCATCGTTATCTGCATACTCAATCCCAAACTCTCTATAATGCTGATATACATAGGAGCCTGGCATTAACGTAAAGCTCCCCATACCAATTCCGCCGATTTTATCTATATTATCCAGCACAAATTGAAACGTATCTTTAGCTTCATCGGCTGTTTCAGTAGGGAACCCGAAAAAGAACATCAAGGTTACCGATATATCAAACATATGGCAATTATCTATTGTTCTTGATATTTTTTCCCTTGTAATTCCCTTATTCATACATTCTAAAACCCTGTCATTGGCAGACTCCATTCCAAATGCTATATACTTACAGCCTCCAGCTGCCAGGTGCTCAACATACTTTTTATCCGTTAATAAATTCTCAAATCTCATATCCGTCATCCATTTAAGCTGAGAACAATTATTTATTACCCAATCGGCAATGCCATATGCAGTGCTTGGTGCCATACATTCGTCGACAAAATAGAAACCCCTTACTCCTAATTTTGTTATAAGCTGCTCCATACACATAATTATTTCATTATCGGAATACTTTATATATTGGCTATAACCTACTGAATGTGTACAAAACCTGCATTTTCTCCAATAGCAATGCCTGGCAGTAATAAGCGGCAAAGTTAACTGAGGCGTAAGATATAAATTCAGTGGTAAATCTTCAAACTTTGGCACTAAAAGCGGCGGTTTTCTTTCATCACATAGTAAACATTCTACATTCTTATAAGGCGTTAAGAAAACATTTGAATTGCTTATACTATTAAAATAATCCAACAATGGATATTCCCCGTCTCCAACTATAGCAGCATCAAATAAAGAAGCATTTTTCTCTAAAAAATCACTTTCAAAATTAGTCGTACTATGTTTTATAATAGCTGAAACAACAGGGCCGCCAATAACTATCTTTTTATCTGGATAATTACTCTTTATATATTCAGCTAACCACAACATAAAATATATTTGATTATCATAGCATAAAGAAAAACACAAATAATCTTTATCTTTACATATAGCAGCAATTCTGTCAATAAACCATAATATTACTTTTCCCCATGATTTATCTTTAAAAATATTATCAGTATCTGAATAACTCGTATCAAATGTAAAACTCATAGGATTTTCACTGCTTAAATAAGCCAAACCATAGAATGCAGCCTGTAATGCCGTACTTATCACCTTTGCTGTCCAAAATAATTCTTTATGTGTGCAAATGTCACTACCGGGGGACATTTGTACACCCGCAGTTTCCAAATTATCCAATACATAATCTCTTTTTAACATTAAGCAAAGTAATCTTATCCTCTTTTTATCATGATTATCAATTTTTTTATTCACGTATAGCAGGTTATATTCGTTCTCAATAGTATCAAAGCCACTCATTACAACATCCTTTTGCAACATATACCGATATAATTCAATATTTAAATCATATGATTCTGTTTCTATGTTATTTTTTTCTAGAAAAGCTGTTAAAACAGGTATACTTAACGGTGGCATCATCGGTGCTACAAATGGTAAATATACAAAAGCTATTTTGCTCATTTTATATTCTCCTTACATTTTCATCGATACATAGTCATTTGTTAAATGCCATCAACCCACAGCATGTATTTTTTAAAATATAAAATCTCTAAATTGAGTAATAATTAATATACATCAATTTAGAGATTTTGCATTTATACATCGTTACTGGGCTTTCTACCAATACTCTATCCGATTATGGTTTCTGTTTATTTATCGCTTTAATACTCTGCTCGCACATTGTCATAGGGCTCTCCGCCAATGCACTGTCCAGCTTTGCTCCCTGTTTATTTATCGCTTTAATGCTCTGCTCGCACATTGTCATAGGGCTTTCTGACAATGCACTGTCCAGCTTTGCTCCCTGTTTATTTATCGCTTTAATGCTCTGCTCACACATTGTCATAGGACTCTCTGACAATGCACTGTCCAACGGCACATTTACTCTGTTAGTCTCTATTTTTTTCATAATGATCTCCCTTCTGTCATTAAAGGTAATTTTATTCGTCTATTATAATCCTACTGACAATTTTTGAGAGTGTATACTATAACGCATAACGCATTCTCTTTATTCTTATGTTCATTATATCTCTATTTTGTATATTTTTCAATATTTTTACACTATCAGTACGTTTAAATAGGAGCAGATGATAATTCACCTGCTCCTCAGCCTGAATGAACTTACTCTTTATTTCCTTTTGGTGTAACTGTCTGTATTACAACTGCATCCTCATAATCAACAGCTTTAACAACTATTGTATAGGTTCCTGCTTCCGGGAACGCATCATCGCGAATAGTTATTTTGCCTTTTAATATATGACATACTCCGAAAGCAGATTGTCCATTTACCGTTATATCGGTTATTACCGACCTCCAAGCCTCATTGTCTTCAAATCTCAGCATTACCATCTGTCCTATTTTGTCCTCTTCAGAGGTTAATCCAGGAGGCGTTAGCAGTGTAATTGTCTGTGTTACCGCTGCATCCTTGTATCCATCTGCGATTACTGCTATCTGATAGTCTCCCGGTGTTCCAAACAGGCTTCCGTTTATAGTTATTTTACCAGGCTCTACAGTATAGAATCCTTCTGCCGATTGTCCGTTTACCTCAATATCTGTTATTGCGTTTATCCATTCAGTGCTGTTTTCAAATGTAATAGCTGCATCCTGCTTTACTACATTTTCTTCTGTATCCGGAATTAATACCGGAGGTATTTTATCCATTATTACAGTAATTTTGCCATTTGCCTCAGCCATTGACTTATTGCCTGCAATATCGGTTATCTCTACTCTTATGCCTCCGTTTACCATATTCATGTTTTCCGGTACAATCCATTTTCCAACATAGTACCCGTCTGCTACTTCTTCCATCCTGCAGCCTGTAGCTTGAGTATTAATACTGTAATACAACGGTACTATAATTTTAAAGAACGCAGCTCCATGGATTGCATCGCTACGGAAGGATACTGTTACCTCGTCTCCATCTCTTACTGTCAAATCAGTATCCGGCATAATATCTGTAATTGTCGGCGGTGTTAATTTTACATTTATATTTCTTTCTACCTTAGTAATATTCCCAGCTTTATCAACTGCTTCTGCCGTTATAACATTTATGTCTTCCTTAACAATGACTCTGGCACTAAAGCTTCCATCCAGTGCTGTCAATACTTCATTCCCGTTTACCATAAGCTTTTCTAAATAATTATCACTAACTCTGCCTGAAACATCAACAACTTCTCTGTTTGTAATAAATCCCTCGGCTGGAGAATTCACTTCCAGTTCAGGCGCAACTGTATCACTTATTACAGTTACAGGTGCTGACGGGTCAGTTTCTCCAGTTGCTATAGTTGATGTAGCCTTAATAATATTTTCACCTTCTGTAAGGGGAACATTAATTGTGAATGCCTTATCAACTGATTGGGCCTCACCGGCTGCCTGATCATTTACATAGACCTTAACCAGTGAATCATTTCCGACATTTCCTGTGACATCTATATTTTCACTACTTATAAATGTCCCATCAGCCGGACTTGTAATTACAGGTGTTGTTACTTCATAGGATACCTTTGCACGAAGCATTATGTTGCCATAGTCTGCAGGGCATTTATTCATAATGCCTTCTATAAGCATATAGCTCCTGCCTGCTGAACTGCTCTCATCCATACCTATACCAAAACAATTCGGATAGTCAGCATCCTGATAAATCGCCATATAGAAATCCCTATCGGTTGCAAATTCATAAAGTGACAAGTCTATGTCGTTCCACTCTCCGCGGACTATCTCAATCGGCCTTGTCCTAAACAATTCCGGGCCCATACTGCCATCTTTCATGGAATCGTATACAGCAAATGAAGCTTTGTTCCCGCCAGGCACCGGCCAATCATTACCCCAGAAAAATACTCTCGCTCCATATATCTTACCCAGGCCGCTCGGAGTCATTCTTACTACCCAGGCATCCCCTGTATAAACTATTGCCGATCCGTTATCTACAGTTCCATCATCATATGCAAGTTCGCCCTCTGAGCCTATAAACGGTTTTAACTGTACATTTACTTCTGTATTTGCACCCTCAACTACTTCAATTGGTAAATTGGCTGTCTTGTAGTTTGGTGCTATTACCTTCAATGTATATTGCCCGATATATAGCTCAGGCATCGAGAAATACCCGTCCGCATCAGTAGTGACCGGCTGTACATTAAAGTCCTCAGCCAGCTTAACTATTGCACCTGCTACCGGCTCATTATTTCTTTCATTTACTATACGCCCCGATATTGAGCCCTTTGTCTTCTTTTCCATTACATAATCTTTGACTATTACCTGATCATTTTCCAGATGAACCCGTTCTTTAATCGGGAAGTATCCGTATGACTCGGCAAGGAGTGTCCAATCCCCTGCTCCGGATGCTGCATACGGCAGTTTATATGATCCGTCTGCAAGGTTTGTTCTTACTGTTCTTCCTGTTTCAAGTATTGTAACAGCTGCATCCAGCGGTAATCCCTGCTGAACATTTATTTCATCCGTTACAATATAGTAGTTGTATTCTGATGGATCCTTGTGAAGCACTATGTTATCCGTTTCAGGTACTGCTACATTCTCGTCAAACTGCGCTTCAGACGATTCCGTTTCATCCTCACTTACCGCTTCTCCTGCTACCGAAGCGCTTTGCGCAGCTTCTTCAAGCACCACATCGTCTATATACCAGCCATCCTTGGTAGTCGAACCGTTAGATTTTAATTGAAACTGTACAAATATTGGTATTGTGGGGTTCACATATTTGCTTAGATCCAGTGAATAGTCCAGCCATTTATTCTTTGTACCGGAATAATTTACTATTTCCTTCCATGTCTTTCCATAGTCACTGGATACTCTAATGTATACTCTATCATTGTAAAATTCAGTATTATACCAATGTCTGAATCTTAATACCGGTGAAGTTGAATTACTCAAATCAATCGGCGGAGTTATAAGTAAGCTGTTGGAGTTATTTGAATAATTTCCGTTAAGTTTTGTTGCAACCAGTTTTTCTCCCATAGGCGCTACTCCGGTATAAGTCTCTCCCCATTCCCAATCTCCGTTCATAGTCCAGCCTTCAGGATATTCCGAGAAATCTGTTTGATATTCACCCGGTTTTATAGCAAACAAAACCGAAACATCATATACTTGTGTCTCTGATACATTCCCACCATAATCATATGCCCTTATCTTATATTGGAAGCCTGGTTCTTCGACAAACATATAGGGAATGCTTACAGAATACTCTCCGTTCTTGTAATCCCCAGAAATCCTGTTCATTGGAACTGCAATCCAATTTGTGTCATTAACAGGTTTGACATAAACTTCTGCACCGGTTACAGATATGTTATCCGAAATCTGTGCGGTTATTTTAGGCTCCATACCGCTAAACAGTGACGTTACGGTTTGATTGTGAACGATAACTGCACCTTCTGAATCTACTCCCGGTTTTAGTACTTTTCCCTGTATAGTTCCAATTCCTGATGTTATGGATGAAACTGCTTCATATGCGTTTACAAGTCCATTTCCATAACCATAATTCGGTGAAGTTTTATAATACTCATCAGTTAAAGGTGTAGCTGTGTCCTCAATTATTTGCTCCAGTAAATCCGGAGTCAGTGCTGAATTATAGGATAAAAGCAGCGCTGCTGTACCGGTTATGTGTGGCGCAGCCATTGAAGTACCGCTCCATCCGCCTGCATATCCACCCGGGACTGATGAACGGATATTTACTCCAGGCGCTGAAATGTTTGGTTTTAAATCATACGGAGCATCATATGGAGCAGGTCCTCTTCTTGAGAAGCTTCCTCTCAGGTTATTTTTATCTGTAGCTCCAACTCCAAAGCTTTCCGGGTAATTTCCCGGTGCGCTTACTGAGCCTACAGCCGCTTCTCCTGATGAATTTCCTGCTGAAAATACAGGAAGTATACCTGCTGCTCTCCAAGCCTGTACCATTTTTCTGTACCATTCGTCAAAACCGGTTGCATTGCTGCCCCAGGAGTTATTAATAATGTCAGGCGCATTGGAAGGAAGTCCGGCAGGTGCAAGCATCCATTGTCCCGCTGCCAGCAGCCAGTTACTCTGGGTCCCGCTGGCTGTAAACGCCTTTGCGCCAATAAACTTGGCTCCCGGTGCAACACCAATTATATGCTCTCCATCCGGATCCTGTCCTAATATTGTTCCCATTACATGTGTGCCATGCGGCGTTTGTGAATCATCATACGGCATACCTTGTTTGTTTACAGCATCAAACCAACTGCTTGTATTATACGGCAGGTCCGGGTTTTCCGGATTGTAGCCTCTCCATTTGGTCATAAGAGCCTCATGGGTATAATCAAATCCAGAGTCTATTATACCAATAACAACTCCAGAGCCATCTATACCAAAATCCCTCCATACGGCAGGAGCTCCAACCCTATCTATGTTCCATTCCAGACTTTGGATTTGACTTTCATCTACGTTTGCTTCAGTTATTTCAGGCCAGTCAACATCCATTTTCATATTTAATTCTATTTTCTCTACTTCGCTGCAAGCAGCCAGTTTATTGATAACAGCCTCTGTTGCCTTTACATAAACCATGTTTACTATATAGAAGCTGGTGTAATCTGAAACGCTTCCGTTTCCCTTTTCTGTTTCTAGTAGTTTTAGAATGTTTGTCTGCGTTCTTTCTGCTGTTTCCTGTAATTTATCAACGACTGCATATCGGCTTGCCATTTTCGCCTGATATGGTGTTTTTGCTGAGAGGGCAGCTTGAGTTTCGCTGGCTACCTGAGTAGTATCTACCTGCTCTCTCATGCTTACCAATACCTCAACATATCTTGACATTGAAAATTCCTTTTTAACGTCGGCACTAATTTTTGATTCGGGACTTTGCAGACTTTCCTTTATTGAAATAACCCTGGGATTCTGCCCGGTTTCTTCAGCATTGCCTGTAAATGGTGTTAAAACCAGTGCCAGAATTATAACTACTGCAAGGCTGGCTTTTAACTTTTTAATGCTTATCATCATTCTCCTCCTCATTATATGTATTTTGAGCACCATTACCGTTTCGCTCTCAATTGTTCCCGCCCTGTACGATAGGAGTATGGAAAAGCCCCCCTGCCTAAGCCAGAGGGCTTTTGCCTGTATTCGATTACAGAATGGTTTTTTACTTGCTTTTAGTTATTTACTTAGTGTAATTATCCGTACTACAACCGCATCCTCATAACCATTACCTTTAACAGCTATTGTATAGGATCCTGATGATGGGAATGCATTTGTACCAATAGTTATTTTGCCTTTTGACACTGTATATAGTCCGGAGGCAGATTGTCCATTTACCGTTATATCAGTTATTGCCGACCTCCATGCCGCATTATCTGTAAATGTTAATATTACCTGCCTTTTGTTCACTGAAGAAGTTAATTCAGGAGGTATCAGCAGTGTAACCTTTTGTGTTACAGCTGCATCCTTATATTCATTGGCAACTACTGCTATCTGATAGTCTCCTTTTGTTCCAAACAGGCTTCCTTCTATAGTTATTCTTCCAGGTTCCACAGTATAGCTGCCGGCTGCTGATTGTCCATTTACTTGAACATCTGATATTGCATTTATCCATTCAGTATTGTTTTCAAATGTAATAGCTACATCCTGCCCTACTGTATTTCCTAGTGTATCGGGAATTAATACCGGGGGTGTTTTATCCATTATTACAGTTATTGTGCCGTTAGCTTCAGCTATTGAAGTATTCCCTGATACATTTGTTATTTGTACTTCTACAACTGCATTTGTTATATTTAAGTTTTCCGGTACAGTCCATTCCCCTACATAGTATCCGTCTGCTGCTTCATTCATTCTGTATCCAGTAGTCTGAAGACTATTGCTAAGCATTGACCCCAGAATAGTGAAGAATGCATCTCCGTGGATTGCGTCACTGCGGAAGGATACTGTTACTTTGTCCCCTGCTCTAACTGTTAAATCAGTGCCTGGCATAATATCAGCAATAGTAGGCATTGTTAATCCTGCATTTACAGTTCTTTCTATCTTAGTCGTATTTCCAGCCTTATCAATTGCCTCTACAGTTATAACGTTTATACCATTTACAACTATTACACTTGTATTAAAGCTTCCATCCTGCTGTGGCAATACTTCATTTCCGTTTACTATTAGCTTTGCTAAATAATTATCGATAACCCTGCCGGAAACATCAACAACTTCTCTATTTGTAACAAATCCTTCGGCTGGAGCATTTACCTCCAGTACAGGAACAGCTGTATCCTTTACTACAGTAACAGGTTCTGACGGGTCAGTTTCCCCTGTTGCTATGGTGGCTGTAGCATTAATAATGTTTTCACCCTCTGTAAGCGGGACATTGATTGTAAATGCATTATCAACTGATTGTGCTTCACCGGCTGCTTGATTATTTACATAAACCTTAACCAACGAATCGTTTCCAGCTATACCTTTAACATCAACATTATCACTGGTTGTGAAAGTACCATCAACAGGACTTGTAATTACAGGTGAAGTTAATTCATATGCTACCTTTGCCCGGAGCATAATATTACCATATTCATCACCCAACTGCCTGAACCCACCATCAATATAAGCATAGCTCCTACCCGACGAGCTGGTCTCATCCAGGCCCATACCAGGAACATTTGGACTCGGATCCAGCTGAATAACCATCATATAGAAATCTTTGTCGGTCGTAAAACTGTAGGACGACAGGTCTATGTCATTCCACTGTCCACGAACTATTGTCAGTGGTTCTGTCCTGAATATTTCCTTGTCCGGCGCGCCGTTTGCATTTGAGTCGAATATTGAAACAGCTATCCTGTCCCCGCCAGGCACCGGCCAATCCTCCGACCAAAAATATGCTCTTGCTCCTTTCACCTGGCATAGGTCATTAGGAGTCATTCTTACTACCCAGCCGGTGCCTGCATCATAAAAAGCTCTTGCATTGTCTACTGAACCATCATCATATATAAGTTCACCTACAGAGCCTATAAATGGTTTTAACTGTACATTTACTTCTGAATTTACACCACCGGTAATATTAACCGGTAATTGAGCTGTTGTATAATTTACTGCTCTTACCCTTAGAGTATACTGGCCTTCATATATTTCAGGCATTTGATAATAACCATTTGCATCAGTAGTTACGGGCTGAATATGGTAGTCCTCTATAATCTGAACTACTGCATCCGGAATAGGCCCATCAGTTCTTTCATCTACTACCTGTCCTGATATTGAACCCTTTGGCTTTTCTCCCATCACGAAATCCATTGTTATTGTTTGTCCATTTTCTAACGTAGTATTCTTTTCCTGCGGAATGAAGCCATATGATTCAGCACGTAATGTCCAGCTTTGTCCTTCTGTTGCAGCTGCATGTGCTATTTTATATGAGCCGTCTGCCGGATTGGTTCTTACACTTCTTCCGGTTTCTAACACTGTAACAACTGCATCCAGTGGAAGACCTGGCTCTGCATCTATTCCTGGTTCTAAAACTTTCCCTTGAATTGTTCCAATTCCTGATACTATTGATGAAACAGCATTAAATGCGTTAACCAGGCCATAGCCATAGCCATAGTTTGGAGCTGTTGAATAATCTGCATCAGTTAAAGGTGTTGCTGTTCCTGTAATTATTTGCTCTATTTGATCCGGTGTCAGAGCTGAATTAAAGGAAAGAAGCAAAGCTGCCGTACCGGATATATGCGGTGAAGCCATTGAAGTACCGCTCCATCCTGCTTCATACCCTCCAGGAACTGATGAACGTATACTAACTCCAGGTGCTGAAATATCCGGCTTTAAATCATCCGGAGCTGCATATGGTGAAGGCCCTAACTTTGAAAAGTCTCCTCTCAAGTCGTTTATATCTGTTGCTCCGACTGCAAAGCTCTCCGGATAATTAGCCGGTACGCTTACTGAGCCTGGTGCGGCTGCACCCTCTGCATTTCCTGCTGAAAATACAGGAAATATACCTGCCGCACGCCATGCTTGAACCATCTCACGATACCATTCATTAAGTCCTCCGTCGCCACCCCAGGAGTTATTTATTATATCCGGCGCTTTGGAAGGATCTCCGCCAGGTGCAAGCATCCATTCCCCTGCTGCAAGCAGCCAGTAATCATAACCACCGCTTTCTGTGAATGCCTTTGCACCAATAAACTGAGCTCCCGGTGCTACGCCAATTTTATTTACCCCGGCCGGGTCTTGTCCTAATATAGTTCCCATTACATGTGTGCCATGTGGTATTGATGGAATATCATACGGCAAACTTTTTCCGTCTACTGCGTCGTACCAGTTTCCTGCCGGATTAGGACTACTTGGATCAGCCGGATTATAGCCTCTCCATTTTGTCATAAGAGCCTCATGAGTATAATCAAATCCAGTGTCTATTAAACCGACAACAACTCCGGACCCGTTGATACCAAAGCCACTCCATACAGCAGGTGCCCCAACCTTATCTATGCCCCATTCTATGCTCTGAGTCCCGATTTCATCTACGCTTACTTCTGCTACTTCAGGCCATTCAACTTGTATTTTCTTATTTAAGCCAATTTCTGCTACTTCGCTGTACTTTGATATTTTATTGATAACATCCTCTGTAGCCTTAACATAAACCATGTTTACTATATAGAAGCTCCTATATTCCTGAACATTTCCTTTTCTCTTTTCAGCTTCTAACAGCTTAAGAATTTTTTCCTGTGTTTTTTCTGCTGTTCTCTGCAGTTTGTCAACAACTGCAGAACGTCTTCCCATTTTTTTCTCATATGGTGTTTTAGCTTTTAGAGCAGCTTCAGTTTCTCTTGCCACCTTAAGAGTATCTGCTTTCTCTTTCATTGATACTAATACTTCAATGTATCTTTCCCCGTGAAATTTTTCTTTAACATCCGAATTAATTTTTAATTCAGAACTCTCTTGCAGGCTTTCATTCATTGAAATTGAAGTTGCGTTATTTATAGGAATCTGTTCTATTGCCGCAGCATTACCTGTAAATGGTGTTAATACTAGTGCCATAATCATAAATACTACAAGGCCGGCTTTTAGCTTTCTTATGTTTATCATTATTCTCCCCCTTATAATGTATTTTTAAAGACACCCCTACCATTTACTTTTAATTGCTCCCCCCTTTAATCAGATTGGTTGGGTGCCAGACCTAACCTTTAAAAAATCAATATACAGCAGAATTCAGGCTAATCTAAGCATTTTTTATATATCCACATATGTGCAATTTTGCTTATGTTTTACATTCTTATTATAATTTTACATCCATACTAATGATAACACAATATGCTAATAATACAATATATGACAATTTGCAAAAAACTTTTCTATAAATTGTCATATAATTCTTCAAAATTCCGACATTATTTTTAATTATGGGTGTCAGGTAGAGCGTAACTTGCGCCCATACTGGCAGTAAAAAGGAGCAGATGATAATTCATTCACCTGCTCCTTTTTGCTGCTGTTTTTTTCTCCAACGTTCATACATATGTTTTATAAACATTCCAATGTCAAATATAAGGTCTTTCAAAACCGCCTGCCCTTTCTCAAGCTTTTTCTGGCAATGCTCGCAAATCAAAAGAACGACCAGAATAACTAAAAGTACGGCTATATAAGTAAGCTCCTCTTCAATGCTTTCAAACCCAAAAAGACCGTACATGTCCTGTACCTCCCCGCCCCGCAAGCTGTATGCATTTAATATTTTTAATAATATATTTCCCCTCCTTATATTCTTTAGGAGAGGAAATGAAAAAGCGCATATGCAGGTAATATTATCCCACACATGCACTCTATGTTATCGTCCTAAATCTCCGGCATTCCTGTATACAGCAAGTAATCGCATTGTAATACCAATGCAAAGGAAACTGCCTTGAAATTACTGTAAAAGTGTTTTATAATAACATAAGGTTGACTGTGGCAGCGTAAGCTGCACTTGTGGGTGTCACGACACCTGCATGAGCCTGTAAGTGTGTCCAGCACTTACAGGTCACGGCGACCTTTTTCATGTCCTCTATGACTATTATAGCCTAGAGTTTACCAATGCGCAACAATTTTGTATTTTTTTGCTTTGACTATCACGCCATTGCTTTGCTGTCATTCCAAAAAGAGCAACATTTATCACATCTGCCTCATTTGCATATATCTGTGTTATTTGATATTTGCTTAACGCAGGCGGAATAAGCTTGAGCTATCTATTTCGGTTTCCCTGATTCCTATCCTATTGAAAAATATTTAACATAATATTAAAATGAATGTAGCCAGCGAATGCTTCAATGAAAATATATTTTATCAAATGACATAAAAGCTTTTGCAATGTGCAGAGAAAATTACATTAAGGCTACATTCTCAAATATTTTCAAAGGGGGAATATAGATGATCAGACGGCTGATAAGCCTGTTACTTGCTGCCCTATTAGTGCTTTCTGGTATTGCAGTTATTTATGCGGATAGCACTTATACGGTTAAGCCCGGGGATATATTATGGAAAATTGCCGAAAGTAACGGTACTACATGGCAGAAGCTAGCGGAAGCAAACAAGCTAAAAAATCCTCATCAGATTTATCCCGGACAGGTTTTGAAGCTTGAGGGTCAAGCGACTGATTCAGCCCAAGCTGACACAAAGACTGGTGCATACATAGGTGAAGGCAGGGGGTGTTATGACGCTATTCAGGTAGAAGTAACACTGGAAGGAAATAAGATAAAAGCTATTCAGGTTCTTCAACAGAATGAATCTCCCGGAGTAGGAGAGGTAGCAACTAAGATAATAGCGGAAGAAATTATAAAATACCAGAGCATCGCTGTTGATGCTGTATCCGGATGTACAAAATCCAGTAAAGGTGTTATGGCAGCTGTCGAACAAGCACTTGAAAAAGCTGAGGTAAATGTAGCCGATTACCGGAAGAAGCCAGATAAGAGCGCTGTAAAGGCAATAGGCAGGATAGAAAAGAAAGCAGACGTTGTTGTAATCGGTGCCGGTGGAGCAGGCCTTGCAGCCGCCGTATCGGCACATCAGAACGGCGCTTCGGTTCTGATTCTGGAAAAGATGCCCTTGGTTGGTGGAAACACAGTTAGATCCGGCGCCGCTTATAATGCGGTTGACCCTAAGCGGCAATCGGCACAGGGCATAGAGGACTCAATTGAGAAGCATTATACTCAGACCTACGAAGGTGGAGATAAGCTCGGAAAGCCTGAAATGGTAAGAACTCTTGTCGAGAATGCGTATCCGGCACTTGAATGGCTTGAAAGCATGGGTATGAAGTTTAAGAATGAAGTATTTACGGTCCTGGGCTCATTGTGGCCAAGATCCCATAAGCCTGAAAAGCCTCTTGGAACAGGCTACATAGAAACATACATGAATTACATTAATCAACACGGCAGTGATATAGAAGTAATGCTCAGCACAAAGGCAACAGAGCTTATAGTTGAAAAAGGCAGAGTTGTCGGCGTTATGGCAGAAAACACGGAGGGTACTGTAACAGCAAAGGCAAATAATGGTGTTATCATAGCAACAGGCGGTTTTGGAGCAAATATCAATGCAAGAAACTATTACAATAGTATATGGCCGGATCTTACAAACATAAAAACAACCAATCACCCGGGGGCAACCGGTGACGGGATGTGGATGGCCGAGAAGATCGACGCAAGCTTAATAGGAATGGAACAGATCCAGCTCCTGCCAATGGGTGATCCGGAAACAGGCAGCCTTAGCGGAAACATTGAACAGGGCGTTGAAAACAGGATATTTGTCAATAAGGATGGAAATCGATTCGTTGATGAAGGTGACAGAAGAGACGTCATGACTAAAGCATTGTTCGGGCAGAAGGATAGTTATATGTGGGTGATCCTCGACAAACATTCCTACCCGACCGGAGATACAAAGAACAACTTCAACGAAACAATACACCAGCTTGTTGAAGAAGGCAGGGCCTTTAAGGCCGATACACTGGAAGACCTGGCAAACCAGATTGGCGTTGATACTGCAAACCTTGTCAAATCTGTAGAGACCTTTAACAAGGCTGTAGATAAGAAAATAGACGATCCATTCGGAAGAACATTGTTCGCAGACAAGATTGACACTGCTCCATTCTATGCAGGCGCACGTGTGCCTACGGTTCATCACACAATGGGAGGTATAGAAATAAACACAAGGGCGCAGGTTCTTGATAAGAGAGGTAACATTATATCGGGATTATATGCAGCCGGAGAAGTAACCGGCGGAATCCACGGTACAAATAGGCTTGGCGGTAACGCACTTCCTGATACTGTGGTATTTGGGAAAATAGCAGGCGAAAGTGCTGCAAAAGCTGAATAGAACCTTTAGGTGCCTGCACCTATCCTACATATGATTTAATATTTTCATTGATGGAGTAAGCAATTTTAGCAATTCAATTTCACTGGTACTGCTAAATAACTTATCAATAAACGCATCAGCTAACTTATTATCCAAGTTTTTAATAAAGAAATCAAGTTTGTCGTCATCCAAACCCTCTAAAAACCTTCTTAAAGCCAGGGAGTGATTATAATTCTCAAACAGAGGCTTAACAAGCTCCTCATACTTTCCTAAACCACATAGGTCATATGCTGAATATATACCGGTAAGCATTGAAGCAAATTGACCGAAGCCAAGCCCCGGTGATATTGTACCAAAACAATTCCCAACGAAGTAAGTATTCTCTATCACGGGTTTGGTACATATCCCCATCATATATTTAGAAATCTCAAATTCATCGGTTTTTCTGAAATTCTGATCTAAGTCAGTACATACCAAACTATAAAACTTATCCCACATACTGTTTATATCCAGCTTTATGTTGCTCGGATAGTCAGGGTAAGCAATAACTATATTTGCTTCCTTTTCAGAGAAAGGAACTACATAGCCATAGCCTTTAGGTATGATGTTATAATTAAACCATAGATTTATAATATCAGTTATGAATTCTCCTTCAACTGTAATACCTTTTAATGTGGAAGTAAGGTCACATCTATAGTTACCCAATTGAGAAGCATAAGCCCCATCTCCCGGAGCTAATATTACATATTCGAATTCTTTACATAACTCGTCATAACTGTATTTTGAATTGAAATTAATTTTGGACCTGACCTGCCTGGATAATTGACACTCATAGGAGTTTTCATGCCTGCCCCTGATATTTGTATACCCAAGAGTACCGTCAATACTCCCTACATTATGTTTTGAATGAAATACTGCTTTCTTTACAGCATTGATGGGTGTCAAATGTATATCATAGATATTTTTAAGATATTGAATGCTGTCCTTAATCGGCCTATCCAATATACTAAACATTGCTTCCGCATTGACGAATCTATCTCCTACGCAGCTACGCCTCTCAAAAATAGTAGGTTCAACTCCATACTTTTCCAATGTTATTGCACAGGAAAGACCTGATAATCCCGCTCCCATTATAGCTACATTCAAAAAAACACCTCCAATATCTGTAGTATACATTGTATTTCTGCAAATATTCTAAAACAGAGGTGTAGTTCGCAAAACTCTACTAATACTCATAATAGGAGATCACAGCTACACAGGGTTACATCAAATAATTATGTAATGAATTGATTGCGATATCTTTCTAAAGTTTCAAAGGCCTCATCCCAAATTTTGATGTTGTATCCATCATCGATAAAAACTTTTCCATGACTTTTCCCTTTATCGGTTTTCATAGAGGCAAAATTTCCTCTGAAATCTCTTACAAATACATCTGGATGATCCTTCTCGTTTTGGCATCGTACTTCAAGTGCGGGGCGGTTAACTCTTCCGCTTTCACTCAATATCTGAAAATAGGCTCTAATGATCTTATAATTATTTTGGTCTGGACTCATAGCCCATTTAGGGATTCTGTCAATTGCTTTGCCTTCACCATAGGTATCTGCCTTTCGCTTGGCAAGCTGTAGCTCTCCTGTTTTATTCTGGTATGTATGCGTAGCCGCCTGCAATGAAGATTGAGCAAACATTTGATACAGTTGAATGCTACGAAGGAATAATTCTGATGTATCTGCTATTTTTGCTTTCTTTGCAAGTATGGGTCGCATAATTTCAGAAAAAAAGGCATCATTACAATATAATAAGACAGTAAATTCTAATCCAAGATGCTTGATGAGGTTTGTTAATTCTTCAAACATAGGGCTTAGATATCTTTCAATAGAAGAGCTGATTTTCGGGGAAGCGAAAATAATTTCGCCAGTTGCTAAATTAAAATAACCATACAAACACAAAGCAGTCCGCACGCATTTTTGAATGATTTTGCATAGAGTTTTATCTTTATCTCCATAATTTAATCCTGACTCATGGTATGCTATGTCGACAGCAAAGACACTTTGTGCCGACTCGGAGTAAGCAATACCGACAGCATCAATTTCAGCCTGCTTCAGTAGTTGATCTAATGAACAGCCTTTAAAAACGTCATATCCGTATTTATCTTTATAATACAGGTCAAATTTATCAATGAGTTTCTGCAACTCATCACAATTACCAAGGCTCCAGTACTGAGAGGGCTTCCAATTCGTTTGCGCCAACTGACACTGCTTTACATGTCGCAGCCATGAATATATCAAGGATTCTCCCATTTCTATCTTCATGCTTTTTCCTCCATTAATCGGTCGCCAAATAAAAAACGAATTCTTTCAAAACTCTTTTTATCTTTGTGTTATAAACATAATGGGAAGTTTGGTGTACATAAAAAAGCACTATGCCCTAAACAGCCTACTTTTTATAATGATTGCCAATGTGTGTCCATAAATGATGCAGCGTAAAATTCCAAGGCTCAAATTCGCGGGTTTCAAAAGTTTGTGTGTATCGATAAACATACTCATTTTCACAAGTATTCTTGAGAATTACAGGGTAATTTTGCTTTTTGCTATGTTCAACAACTCCACATAAATGCACATCGCAATTATTATCTTTTATGTAGCCAATCATTGCAGCACTTTTTTCATTTCTACCATAACCCCAGTCATTTAAGATAAAGCGTGAAACACCTTTCTCAACATAATTTTTATCGTCCGCATCTGTGGATAGGCACTTGCATTCTATCGTAAAATAGCGTTGTGATTTTTCTGGTGTATCTGCATTTTCATCATTAAATACCCATAATAAATCGGGCTTTTTACGGAGGCTTGATTCATTTTCAGATACGAATAACGCATTGACAGGCTGGTTCTGCGTTTGAAGAACAATGTTACCAAAAGTTATTTTTTGATTGTTGTATCTTACTGTAAGTATTATTTTATGTAATTGTACCGTTATGTCATTTTCATCATTTGTCATATCGCTTACATTGCATAAGTTAGGAAGAGCTTCAGCCAATATCATCAAAATGTCTTTTTCCCATTCTGCCCAAATATCAATAGATTGAAAACTCGGTCTATTCATTTCCGTTCACCTCCGCCGATTGTTTGTCAATCAACTTTAACAAAACGGAATTCAAGTCTTTAACAGCTGCACCGACAGACCAATTTCTATGTTCGTCTTTTTTAATAATAGCAATACAATTATCGGACACACCGACAAAAGACCCTTCTATATAAATATCTTCTGTAACAGTTTGTTTGCTCAGCCTACTAAATTCATGTAGAGCCATTTCCCAATCGTCTTTACTCTCATAATCAATGCCAACTGGGTCATTTATATATTTGGTTAAAAACAATACCGCTATTACGCCTTTCGAACGATAAACTCTCCATTCTAACTCAGCGTTGATATTTGCCAAGTATTCGTTAATAGTAGATACAATTTTATCTATATAACTGTAAATCAAATGCTTTTTAACAGACAAGCTTTTTTCAGTGCCACAAAGCTCGCCGGAAATAACAGGTAATTCTTTAATTGCAACGCTTTCGGTTTTATTGTAAAACAAATCTAAGCCGTATAAACACATATCTGTTACTAACGCTTTTTCGTCATCGGTCAACTGGTACATTTCAAGGACAACCTCATCAATATCATTTATTATGGCTTCAAGGCTACGTTGACTTTTGTTTATAGTTGAGTCAATGGTTATTTCTTCATATTCTTTGATTTCATCCATTAAAAAACACAGCTTTTTGGTGTGTATATTTTCGATGATGGTAGGAATGGGGAATTGTTCTAATTCATCAAGATGAATTTCATCGTGCCACATACCCCAACCGCTGCAAGTTAAAAAGAAGTAGTATTTAGCAACCGATGAAAGCAATATAGCACAGATGCTTTTCATTAAAATATCATTATTGTTTTGATATTTAATACAATGAATATCAGTCGTAAACGAAAAAGGAGCGGTTTCAAATCGTGATACTATTATACCTTTTTTAGATATTCCACGCTTTACAATAATACGATTGCCCTCGAAAATTTCAAAGCTACTAAAGTTCCGATGTAATTCTTTTGGCGAATCATCCGTTAAAAATTTATTAATTTCCCCAAAAGAAACCAAGCTCTTTAAGGATAATTTCTTATAAAACGATAATTTTTCAATGCTCTTGGTTTTACCTTTTCCTGGGGTAAATCCTTGTTTTATTAATAAGAATTCTTTTTGTGCAGAGTCTATTATTGGTTTGTTGGCTTTCAATTTGTTAATTAAAGATAAATCGGAAAGCCCTCCCCACCACAACGTTTTCCAAGCATAACTACAATCTAAAAGTCGGCTTTGTTTTATAAAATGCATATCTGATTTTCCAAGAGCAATATATTGTCGCTCTATGTTTTTCGAGCTTTTTTTAGCAGACCAATATGAAACATACCCATCATTAATAGGCTCGTATGGTCTAAACAGCACCGATACAAATGGTGCAATAGCTTTTTGAAAAAACACATCTCTTGAATGAGCAAAGTTAACAATTTGTAACAGCGTAGTTTTACTAAGCCATTCCTTTTTAAAAAGGTTACTTTGAGAGTTGGATTTTGAAAAAACACTTACAGGAAGTAATAAACAAATTGCTCCGTTTTTTTCAACCCAATTAATTGCACGCCAAATAAAAGCTTGTGAGTATTCTTTATCTCCAAGCGGTAATTTGTTGGTTTCACACCATTTAACGGCACTTTCATCTGCATCTCCCCACGGCGGATTTCCAACAACAATATTTGCTTTTTGTTCACCTATAAAATTTGTGGCTTCGTCCGAGAAAGCATCTCTACATAAGAGAATACCAAAAGACGACGGAATGTTTTCATTGTATTTCAAATTAGGTAAATATTTACCTTTTTTTATTTGCTCAAGGATACAGGGTGGTTCTTGAAAATCAAGAAATGCAACATACAAGCTGAAAGCGGCAACTCTTAATGCCTCATCTTCTAACTCTATACCGCGAATTTGATTTTTTAATATTTCTTTTAGCTGTTCATAGGTCAACAAATTGCCGTTGTTTTTTATAATATTGTATCTTACAATTCTCTTAAATGATTCAACAAGAAAAATTCCTGAACCGCAACAAGGATCAAGTACATTAGGGTTGCTCTCCAGCACTTCAACAGGAAGTGCTTGCTTAATTACAAATTCAACCAAAGATAATGGAGTATAGTGCGTTCCGTTACTATCATTTTCGGTTTGCTTATGATAAAATTCCTCATATAAATTACTCATTAATTCCATTGGAATGACATCGAATTTATATGACCAGAAAAACAAACGTAGCTGCTCATCAAATTTCCCTTGGAGAAAATCCGATATTTTTAGTAAATGCTCAGAGGTTACAATACTTTCCTCTATTTCGTCAATAGGAAACATATCTCCGTTGAAGTCTTGAGATAGCTTTCGATACAAAGCGTAGGTAAACTCTTTATTTCTTAAACATTTAATGTAATTGTCATTTGCTTTTGCATCAGAAGTTAAGCAACTATCCAAAGGTAGTATTAAAATATTTTTCCATTCTTTGTCTTGGCATGCTAAAGCAGAGAAATACTCGTTGGTAAGTATTCTCCTGTCCTCTAAATACCGTATAAATATCGAGCGTCCGATAATAGAATGTGCATATTTTATTTTATCATTATCAAGCCCGAGTTTCATCAGTTCAACTCGTATTTTTTTAATATCATTGATTAATGTTTTATCTGCTCTGCATTGCTTATTATCTTTGTTAAGCTTTGCTATTCCTGCTTCAACTTTATTTCTCGAAAGATTTTGCAATTTATGTAAAATATCGTTGGCTGTTTTTATTAGTTCAATAGGTTTTGGAATAACCCTTTTTCCATTTAGAGTTTTAATTGGCACAGAGAAATCATACACTTTCAATTCGCCGTTTGCCTCCAAAAAGAAATACTGTGGGCGAGCTAAATTCCACACATTAATATATGCTTGTTCAATATCTATATCATCTGTTGAATAGCAAGTGCCAAAAATAATTACTGGATTATCTTTAACAAAGAATATTGATTCGACAGCAAATTTGCTCGACTTTTTGTTAATTTTATTACAAGAAACAATCCATTCTCCTATATCAAGTTCACGACACAGAGGCATATCTTGACTTTGTAGATAAATTAAATCACCCTTATTATATTCCAAGTCTTTATAAGCTTGAATCAATAAAGAGTTATTCACAACAATACCTCCTCGTATAATATGTTTTGTAGGGTTTTTGAGTAGCTTTTTCCAGTTATAAAACCCTATACAATCGGCTTTTATTTCTAAAACTAACTGGAAATTCTATTGTTCTTTGAAAATCTAATATATTATGCTATTGAACTTAATTAATGTCCGTGTAACAATATTTTTAAGCTATTGAGGACGGTTCTTCTACCTCCTGTTGGATCTTATGATCTCTTCTGCTTTAGTCCGTTCCCCTGGTCTGATGTTAGCTTTGTACCGCTGGTTGTTTACTCTATTAACTTCCTCCTGTATGGCAGTTCAAGGAGACGTGCATGAAGTTTTTAGAGATGTATTCTAATTGCGAGGATGTTGATGCATCAGATACCACGGGCATTAGTTAAGTTCAATAGCTTTTAATTCAAACAAGAAGGAGGTGACTGCATTGTCAAATTCATTGCTGGTCGGTATTGACGTCAGCCTTAATGACAACAAGGTTCGTATCCTCCATCCTGATGGAACCAGTATTTCAAAGTTTGTTGTATCTAACTCCGTTCCCGGTGCAAAAGTCCTTTCTCAAAAAGTCACCGAGGTTATGAATAGATACAGCTTTGATTCTCTTGTAATTGGTCTTGAATCTACTTCTGTCTATGGCGATCCTCTTGTATACTTCTTAAAGCAAGACGCCTCTCTTAATAGATTTAATACCAAGATTCATGTGCTTAATGCAACTCAGGTCAATAAGTTTAAAATGTTTTATCCTGACCTCCCCAAAACCGATGATATTGATGCATGGATTATTGACGAGCATCTAAGATTCGGCCGGATAAACAAGGAGGTCTATATGGATGACAGATACAAAGCTCTACAAAAGCTTACAAGAGCAAGGTTTCATACAGCACAAAATCTTGCAAGGGAGAAAAACTGGTTCTTAAACAACCTGTTCCTCAAATTTTCTTCTCTTGCCCAAGAAAATATCTTTGCAGACAGGTTTGGAGCTACTTGTAGCAGCCTTATCGAGGAGTTCTTCTCTGTTGATGAAATAGCCTATATGCCTATTGAAGAGCTAGTTGAGTTCATCAACAAGAAAGGTAAAGGGCATTTTGAAAACCCTGATGAAATAGCTGCTACTGTCCAGAAAGCAGCCAGAAGCTCATACCGCCTCCCAAAGACGGTAACAGACTCTGTAAATCAGGTACTTGCTGTTTCCTTTGCAGCTATGAAAGCTTACAAGGAACAGCTTAAAATCTTCGATAAAGCCATTGAAGAGCAACTTAAACTCATACCCAATACTCTAACTTCTATCAAAGGGATTGGGCCTGTTTACGCTGCTGGTATTGTAGCTGAAATCGGTGATATTCATCGTTTCAAGGATCATGCCGCTTTGGCTAAATTTGCAGGTATTGCCTGGACTAAGTATCAGTCAGGTAATTTTACGGCTGCGAATACGCATTTGATTAAGTTTGGGAACAGATACTTGCGTTACTATATCATGGAAGCTACTAACAAAGTGAAAATGCACGATTACGAGTTAAAGCGCTTCTATGATTTAAAGTACAGCCAAACCCCTAAAACACCACATAAAAGAGCACTTGCACTAACTGCCAGAAAATTTGTCCGCCTTGTCTATGCTCTGCTGCATAGCAACCGGCTTTATACACCACCAAAGGGAGAATAATTCCCATTTGGTATATCCATAACCTACCATTTTTGTAAATGCTACTTGGTAGGCTTATTGGGAGGTGCCTTTTTGTGCCTAAAATGCCCAGAAACCCATTGATATTTCAAAAATTATTTCCAATTGTCTCTTGACATTTTACCGCTGGACTAAATCCTTTTATATTTTTGTTGATTTGATGATGTTTTTTGCAATGCAATTATTTTATCGGGATTTGTATTAACATAATTTAAAAATAAAGTTCCCAATAATAATCTATCGCTAATTTTAATCCTATTCCATTCATATCCTTTAAAAAGCTCTTTGAGTAAAAATACCTCTCCAACCTTAACATTGTTTATTTCATTTTGGACAATTATCAACAAATCATTCACATTAAACACTTAAACACCTCTCTATTAACAATGTTGTTAATATCATTGTATACAAAAATATTAAATTCGTCTATAATTATAAAAAAATTCGATTGTATATAACAATCGAATTTTGGGCTTTACTTCACGAAAAACATTTCTCTCACAAGAACCCTACCGAAAGTCCCTGCTATTTGGCAGTTTGGGGATTTGTTTTTTTGTAAGATCATTTACTCAACTTCTCATTATTGCTAATACATTCAGTTACATGAACTTCCCCTAATAAACATCAATTACACTTTCATAATGTAAATATCAGATTGTATTTAAACCGTAAGTTTTAACTGCAATCCTATAAGCAACTGCAATTATTGATAATGATAATAGAGTTCAATAAATATATTACATATTCCTCCTTAATATCCACCATATCCCTGATATTTCGTCCGCAATATTCGACTTGCCTTGCGCGCCATGAAGAAGGAGCAGATGATAATTCATCTGCTCCTCTTTGCTGTTGCTTCAAACTACATGTGCTCTTTGCATATTAACAACAGCCTCAGTCTTTAATATTCTCTTTTTTCCTGAGGTAGCGGTTGGTCAAAAGAAGTGCCATGTATAGAGGCAGTTGAAATGCTGCAAACATAGGATTCCTGCATAATGCATTAAGCCCCAGCTGCTCCATTCCGTCATCCACAAGATAAGTCCAGGTTGAAGACGGCACTTCCAGACCTTCTTTTTCCATATCAACACCTTCTGCGGTTATTTCAGCATGGGACAGTGTTTTTATAATACTATCCTCAATATCCTCCAAAAGCTTTTCAAAAGCATCGACTGCCAGCCTGTTGAACTCGTCTACCGGGTTTTTCCCTGCCAGATTTGTAAGATGAATACTTTCACGTATATAAGAAATATAGTCAATATAGTCCGCCCAACAGCTATTGATAAAATAGAGTGTTACCTGCTTTTCCGCATTCTTCAATGCCGCTTCCCCAAACGATTGACAAAGCATATTGTATCGTTCACCCAACCTTGTAGCCATTAGTTCCAGTGGTGCACGATCCTCCAGTACATCCAGGCGGCGGCTGAATATAATGCGTCTTTGCTGCTCCAATATTCCGTTATATTTGTTCAAGGTGCTGCGGATAGCTGTGTTTTGCCCTTCAACAACCCTCTGAACATGTTCGATTTCTTTTCTGAGCATTGGATTGTCTATTTCCCCACCGCAAGCTTCAGGGCGCAGAGCAGAACGAAGTCTATCATTTATCTTATACGGTCTGAAGAGCTCATCCTCAAAACTGACAAAAAATATTGTAGAACCGGGGTCCCCCTGCCTACCTGCCCGGCCTCGGAGCTGCCTGTCTATCCTCAGACTGGCATTCCGGTTTGTGCCGATGACATATAAGCCTCCAAGTCGGGCGACTCTTTCACGATCCTGCTCTCCGGCCCCTCCAAGCCTTATATCCGTACCTCTCCCTGCCATATTTGTGGATACGGTCACTGCCCCAATAGCTCCTGCCTCAGCAATAATGCGAGCCTCCAGTTCATCATTTTTCGCATTCAATACATTGCACCCTATATCCAATTCGGAAAGCTTTCCTGCCAGCCGCTCAGATTCCTCAATGCTGCCGGTGCCGATCAGAATAGGCCGTCCTGTTTTGTGCACCTTTGATATTTCAGCTATCAAAGCTTCCTCCTTAGCAAGCCTGCTTTGAAAAACCCTGTCGGGATGGTCAACTCTGATGCATGGACGGTTTGTAGGGATTACCACTACATTCAGCCCATACTTCTCCAATAGCTCATTTGCTGACGATATTGCTGTTCCTGTCATCCCGCATATTGCAGGATACTGACGGATAAAATACTGCATAGTGATAGAAGCAAGTATCTGTCCCTTTGATTGTGATATTATCCCTTCCTTTGCTTCGATTGCTTCCTGAAGTCCATAAGGCCAGTTTCTTTTTTCAGCTATACGTCCGGTGAACTCATCTATAAGCTCAATTTTGCCCTTCCGGACAATATAATCAATGTCACGCTTCAAAAGCACCTCGGCATGCAGGGCATTATTTATTCCCACCAGAAACTGCAAATTTTCTTCTTCATATAGATTGCCGCATTGAAGTGCAGTCTCTGCCTTGCAAACACCTGACTCGGTCAGATATACATTTCTACCCTCGTCATCGCCCTCATAGTCTTTGTGATATCTAAGGCTGCTTACAATTTTGCACATAAGTCCGGTATCCACTCCGGAGGCTTCCCTTTTTCCTGCTATTACAAGGGGCACTCTTGCTTCATCAATCAGAATAGAATCTGCCTCATCAATGATTGCAAACTGGAAGGGTCTCTGTAGAAGCTCCTCTCTTAAAAAAGCGAGAAAACCTCTTAAAAAATCAAACCCTGCCTCCTTGGCAGTCAGATAGGTTATATCCTTTCTGTAGGCCTCCTGCCGTTCGGTATTTTCCATTCCTTCATTAACATACCCCACCGTAAGGCCTAGGAATTCGTAAACCGGCCCCATCCATGCCGCATCCCTTCTCGCAAGATAATCATTAACAGTCAGGACATGCACACCTTTTCCCGATAGAGCATTTATAAACGTTGGAAATACCGCAGCGAGAGTCTTACCCTCTCCAGTCTGCATCTCGACTAGACTTCCATCACACATTGCCATTCCGGCAATTACCTGTACATCAAAAGGACGCATATTAAGCACTCTGGCCGCTGCTTCCCGCATAAGTGCAAAGGCTTCAATAGCTACTTCGCTTTGTTTTGCGCCTGCCCTGATTCTATCTTTTAGCTCTAAAGCCATACTTTTCAGCTCAGAATCACTCAAAGTATCCAACACTATCCGGTTGACCTCTTGAAGCCGACTCTCATATTGCCGGATATCCCATTCAACAGCAGGATTACGCAGTTTGGTAAAAAATCTATTTGCTTTAACTCCAATTTTAGGCATAATAATATCCTCCTTCAAAAAACACAGATTAAAGTACCCCTTATAAGGCGTACCGCATTAACTTATTCCATGCTTTCTGTAAGAGGATTTCTATAAGCTTTTACAGTATAACAGAAAAAAAACAGTAAAAGGCTTTCCAAGTATAAAATGTCCATGGATATGACTATATGATTTGAGATATGCCTGAAGAAGACCGTACAGCAAAAAACAGCAAATACCACCTGCAGCACAACCACAAGCAGTGAATTTAAAGGCAGGTTTTCACTGATATAGGCGCACAAATATGCCGGTATTCCTATCCCACAATTTTTTATGACAACAGTTGACAGGCATGCTAAGCATCCGACAACGGCGACTGAGCATAATATAGCTATTTGAAAAATCAGTTGTATAAGCATTCTTTTTAACCTTCTTATGATGATTCAAGTCTTTTCAATGTATACACTAACACAGTCACCTTAAGTTTTCAAGAGACACAGTAAAACTTTAGGTGCCGGGTATATCCTTAACAGGATCAGCTGGTTGATATGCTGATAATAAGCAGGGACAAGGATATTCCAGACTTTCCCGATGACATAATATAGTATGCAGGAATTGTGTTCATGCTTTTGCCGTGTCCCCTTGGAAAGTATTATATTGAATGCAAATCTAAGCCATTATATAATATATAATAACAAGCTTAAATTTATTTACGCCAATACTGGTTCATACAAAACCTAACAAAGTGGTGAAAACCGCACACCATTTTTTCATTACTATTTATATTGCAAGCGGTAGCAGCAAAATGGAGGTTATATTATGAACAGAATAATCAGTCTGGTTCTTATTACCGCTCTTTTATTATCCATAATACCAGTAACCGTTTCAGCGGAAGACTTGTCTCTGGCAGTTCGTATAGAGAATCTGAAAAATGCAAACGAAACCCTTAAGACAGAAAAGAACGGTCTGAACGAGAAATTCATAAAACTGTTGCAAGACCAGCCATTAATGAACCAAAGCATTTACCAGCTCAGACGTAATGCGGGAGGCAATGCTATTGTATTGACAGTCCGCCTTATTGTCGAATCCGTGGGGCTTATGACAACCGACTGGAGGGAAATAGTTCAGAAGTACAGGGATGCACTTACCGGAGATGATGAAAATATTTACTATATTCGATCTAATGAGGAATATGCCAATGCCCTTAGAGGGGACTTGCTGTTAATCAGCGATTTGGAGACAAACCTCGCAAACAACAAGAATAGGCTGAATCAAATCAATGCCAGAATTGCGGAAATTGATAACCAGGTTTCCTCCAATAACAGTGAGATATCACGACTTAAGGAGCTCTATAAACAATCAATGGGAGAGGAATACGGAACCGCCGGATCAGTCCGAAAGATTAATACAGCTCCGCTGGATACCCAGTATAATTCTCCGACCTATACAGGTGATGCCGCAGTTTCTGGGAAATCAGACTCAGAAGGTTTCGGAACCGCAATGGCGGCCGCTCTTTACGGTTATCAGTGTGAACAACAGCTTAAAACCTATTACATAAATACCCTTGGCTATACCCTGACTTCTCCGGAATTAGTATGGACAAACAATCTGGGAGACACTTTTGTTTATCAATCTATCCTGTGTGGGAAGCCTTGGGACGGCACTTATAAAGATGCTATCGACAGGTCTGACAATGCCAATGCCTCCAGAACCCTATTTACTGTAGCTAAAAACAGTGTCGGAAGATTTTTTTTAAACGGAATACAATCTGAACTGCAATATAATACAGCTCCAGAAATCAATATAAACTTCAATGACTGCTATCTGGCGAGGGGGTTTAAAGTCCAGCTTCATGCGGATACGGAAGACGCAGAAGGTGATGAGATTCAAATCACATGGTTCCTTGAAACAGCCAACGGTCATCAGCAAATAGGACAGGGAAACGACTATCTCTGGGCTGTCCCGGCAGACCAAACACCGGGATATATCGTGGCCGTAGCTGTAGACAGCAAGGGCGGTATTTCATATCAACGTTCCAATTACTATGTCAATGATACCTACAGTATTTATGATATAAGCTTCAGAACCATACCGGAAGCCCTGGCTGCCGGTTCTCCTGCAATATTAGTTGCTGAACTCCGTACCAGCCAACCGGGAGAATTTAATGTAGATTGGGGCTACGGTCCAAACTATATGAACAATCCCGGTTATACTATCAAAACTACCGATGAAGCGGAATTTTTAAGCCGGAATACCAACGGTTCATATAATTACAGATCTTATATTGAATTTGAGCCTAAAGCCTATACTGAAAGTAATGAACTTATTTATAATTACCGGGTTAAAGCACAGGTAAAAGCAGGTGCCGGCGGTAATGTTTACAATACCTCATATGAGTACTCTCAGGATATGAGCCTGAGTGAAGCTCATATCCTTCAGGATCAGCTTAATGCCCAGGATGCAATCATTGCTTCCATTAATGCAAAAAAGTTGGAATATGACGCACTCTACAAGAATTATAAGGACCAGCTAAGCAGCTTGGGTAACTATGCATTCGCAGACCCTGTAAATCTGCATTCCCTCACTGTAAGGTCAAAGCAATATGCAGATTGGCGGTTGGGTTTGGCAGAGGCAGACATGGCCTGGGGAGAGAATTACACTTACTCACTATTTAAAAGTGAATCTGAAGAATGTCTCACTGCATTGAAACAGATGTGCCAGAAGCTCCAATTGAGTTATGGGACTGACCTGGATGTAGCAATGGGAGAGCCTGCGTCAGGCAATAATTGGGATGATATGTTCAAATACCGCCTTAAGGTAATTGCCTCCTACATTCCTCAGCTCAAGACTCTATTTGACCGTCAAAAGTCATTGTATGAAGCATACACAAAGGCTAGCACCGCCAGGGATGCCTTAAACGATATGTCAAGAGATATCGACAAAAGCAAACTTGCATTTAATCTGGATACTCTTGCCTGGCCATCCGAATCTATCTATGGTGTGAGCAGTGATGCATATACTCAACTGGATAATTACCTGGTAATGTTGAATAATGATATCGTAAGAATTCCCGCCCAGGGGAACTTCGCTCCGGTTACCCAGCCTGTTGTACAGGCCGCGCCTTCCACACCTGCAACAACTGACGAAATAAAAATTGAGGTCAACAGCTCGTTGGTAACCGGAGATGTAGCACCCAGAATTGTAAATGGCAGAACTATGGTTCCAATCCGGTTTGTAGCACAAGCCTTAAACTGCCTTGTAGACTGGCGTGGATCAGATAACACGGTAATTATTACCTCAAATGGAGCATCTCAGATTAATCCCCCAGTGACGGACAAAAATCTTAAAATTTATGTAGACGGAAAATTAGTAACTTCCGATGTACCTCCACAGATTATTGACGGAAGAACCCTTGTTCCAATCCGATTTATAGCCCAGGCATTAAATGCTACGGTTAGTTGGGATAATACCTCCAGAAAGGTAATCATAACAACGAATTAGGTTCCTTAAGCATTTACTGCAAAGCAGTATGGTTGGAAGTTTAAGACTGTACTTAATAAAAATAAGGCAATGTATCCAGGGGATATATGCCGATAATAGCCTGGCAGCACTTCACTTCTTACCGGTATATAAAGGAGCAGATGAATTATCATCTGCTCCTCTTTTCTGCTATTCCAAACTGTTTCGGATACTGGTAATGTCGTTTATCAGCAAATCAGCAAAAGCTTTATCAATCTTTTTGCCTGACTGCGCTTTGATCTGGTTAATCAGTGCATTTAGGATATTTGATTTCGGTTTATTATCTGCTGCTGCCTGAGCGGCTGCCACCTTTGCCATAAGACCGTTGCACATTCCGCTATCGCTTATTAGCTTGAGCTCCAAGCCCTTATTCAGAAGCTCGTCAAGGTGATCAGTATCAATCATTACTTCTACTGCGATTGTTTTATTTGCCACATTGCCTGCATTATCCTTTGCCGTCACGCCGATACTGTGGTTTCCAAGTGTAAGAGTCAGCGGCGCAATTGATATATCTGCGCCTACAATATTCCCGTCAAAGGTTACTGTGAGTTCCTGCAATCCGCTGAAAGAATCGTAAGCTTCAATCGTAGTCTCCAGTGCTTCATAATGATAGATATCTATATTGTCCGGTGCTGTAATTGCCGGAGCAGTCTTATCAATATTAATTACTACAGCCTGTGCTGCTTCTTCGTTATATACCTTGTCTAGCGATTTGAACTCCAATACGTTTCTTCCCTCAGTGCCGATAACAGCTTCCGTACCTTCATTCCATTCACCGTTATTGAGGCGGTACAGTGTGTTCTTAACGCCGATTCCTGTGTCTTGTGCAGTAAAGGAAACCTTAACATCCTGCTTGCTGAATTGCTCTTCTCCAACTGCCCCTTCTGTCACTGTATAGGTTGTAACCGGCGCTGTTATATCAGTACTCATTCTTCCGTCTGCCTCATAATGAATAGGCTCAGTAAAGCTCTTTGCAAATTCAACAGAAGCGACAATATCTTCAGGGCCTTGCTCGAAGTTCTGTCCATAGAGCTTTATCAGCTTGTATTTGCTTGTTGTCTGATTGTACATGTAATTGTTTACTACCAATGAGTATGTTGCATTCGGGTCAAGCTTTTGCCCGTTTTCGTCATACAGGTTGACTATCTTATTGGTAGCTGTACTCCATGTATAGCGGGCGCCGCCAATAAAGGAATCTGGGCCATAACTTGGATTAATCATCGCATTTAATATTTCTTTAAGCTGCTGTCCCGTCACATCCACCTTCACAAGGGTATTGCCAAAAGGCTGAACATTAAACAATTCTCCCCAGGTGACAGGTCCTGCATCAACATTATCCCGTACGCCGCCGCCATTCATAAGAGCAATGTCAGCATTCATATAATACTTCATTCCATCTGCTATGAAATTCCCGAGAGCCATATCTCCAACGGCTGCCTTTGTTGGGTATCCTTTCAGCATAGGCAAATCTAATGTTGCAACTACAGCGTTTACCTTTTCCGCCACTACCTGTTGATATTTGTTAAGGATAGCAGAAACTTCAGCATCGGGTTCTATTTGTCCCTGTATTACTTCTACAATCTCAGCTGATTTACTTACTATATCCTTTGTCACAGGGTCGATTTCCAGATCGATGTCTGCAAATGCATTTCCATATTCCCAAGCCTGGACTATGAGTTTGTTGTCCACTATACCGTCTACTCTCGTATGACTGTGCCCTGAACATATAACGTCAACCTCATCATCTATACGGTTTGCAATGCCTGCAATTACACCACTTGCCGAATCGCCGTTCTGATCGCCGGAAACATGAGCAATCACTATGATTGCCTCTATTCCCTGGGCTTGAAGCTCCGGAACATACTTATTAATAGCATCTGCCTCATCTGTGAAAACCAGGTTTGTTATGCCTGTGGGCATTACGTTCGATGGAGTAGTAGTTGTAGCAACACCTATAAAGCCTATCTTTACTCCGTCCACTTCCTCAATTTCATAGGGTGCAAATACCAGTTCACCGCTGTCTTTATACTTAATATTGGCTGCAATTAATGGGAAATTCATTCCATCGTAGTTATCAGTTCCATTCTCATGTTCTCCGCCATTAACCATTCTAAGCAGCTCGTCTATACCCTCATCCAGTTCGTGGTTGCCTATCGTTCCTACATCAAACCCAATAGACTCCATTATTTCTACTGTAGGCTCATCCTGCAGCAGAGCTGATACAGGAGAACTTCCGCCTATCATATCTCCGGTGTGTACGATAATGGTGTTTGGATTGGTTGCTTCCCTTTGGCGCATGTAGGCTGCAAGGTAATCAGCCCTCCCGAAGTTTATTCCCGGGCGATCTGATACTGTTGAAGTAACATCTATCTTGCCGTGCAAATCATTAGCTTCCAGTATCTGAACCTTAATAGTCCCCTGCTCATTTTCTTCCATCGGTGTATATCCATTAGCCTCTGCTTCTTCAGCAGATGAGAAGAATACTCTTGCTTGGACAGGTACACTTGCCCATTCCGCCGGAACCACATACTTATTGGTGTAGTAGTTGCCTACATACCTCAATAAACCTTTGCCCTGTTCTCTAGCTCTGAATACGAAGGGCAGCTCCATCAGTGGGTTTTCCTCGTTCCAGATTCCGAGCTTCGCATTATATGCGGACTCAACAGCCTGCGAAAATACTTCATAGTCAGCACCTATAGGCCATAAGAAATAGGTTGACGAATATCCTTTTTCCACCATATCAAGATTTACATTCAAGCCATCGGATTTTCTTATTATTTGTGCCAATAGGCGGCCATAGTCATCTGTAGCCACTTCCCCTACTTTTACTATTACCTCGTCTCCTGCAACTAAAAGCGAATTAAGATATGCCTTTGCTGCTTCCCCATGCTCCTTCTGGTTTATATCTGCTGCAGTTGTCATAGGATAGTCATAGGTCTCCGCTGCATCAACATTCACAAATCTTACCTTTGTTACTCCAAGCACCGGTGTTGTCAGATGAAGTGTGTCTCCATCCACTATACTTGCAATTGTTGAGTTATATTCCCCTGTTGAAGACGGGTCTTCAGGCTGGGGATCCATAAGCACCATATCACCCGAATTTCTTGGTACAAGCTGATATGTATTATATTGGCTCAGAATTCCGGTAACTTCATACCAATCATTTTGATTGAGGCTGGTTGTGTCAAGTGAACCTTCTATAACTCTAAGTGTCATCCCGTTGAAAGCTTCATCTATGAGGGATATATTATAGCCGCCTCCCGATGGGGTTCCCGGCACATCCTTTATGTATCCCGTCATTTTCACCAATTGTCCTTCCAAGGACTCCGCCAAAGCAGTATTATTGAGGTCTGCTATGGTAACATAATATACTTGCGGTAAAGGCTGGCCTGTTTGAAGAACTTCGATGCCGTCTATTTCAGGTGCAATTTCTGTAAGTCCTTTGTATTCCATAATTGTACCCTTTACACTGACCAGGTAGCCTTCCTTAAGCTCAGGATACAAAGAAGGATCATAGGCATATACATTAATACCTGCTGTTTCATCCTGAATAAAGGTAGAAAGCTTGCCGCCTCCGATTACGGAATTGTCCGCAGTCACAACGCCTTCAACTATTACGGTCTGCCCAACTTTAAGTTTTGCATCGGCAATTGTGACTTTTTCCGGTTCAGGTACTGGAGGAGGATCACCGCCATCTACAAATTCCATTGCTGTAGGAGATTTAAGTGCGGGTACGGAATAATACGCCATTAAAGGCCCTGTAACACGAACCTTTTTACCAATGTTCCCGGGATTTGTCATCAACCCGAACTCGGATCTGAAGCCGGTTGTTAACTGTACGGGCATTATCTTTGCCGTATTTGTCTCTGTCGGAGAATCTGCCATAGCGAAGTTATAATCGTTAGCAAAGGGCGCACTGAAATCATATGCATTCGTCCCTGTGGTAAGAGCCACAATATAGCCCTCTACCGTTGCAGTCCCCGTGTTGTTTGCAATAGCTTCCCCTACTGTAATTGCATCCCCTTCTGCCTGTGCCATGATTGATGGTGTGCAAAAAAGAGATGCTAATAGGAACACAAGTACCATAAACGTGCTGATGCGTTTTTTAATTTTTTGTCTCATTACTATATACCCCCTCATATGTATTTATTTAGCCTGTAGATATATTTTATTACATTTCTTACATTAATTCTATACCATATGCATAATAATTCATAAAAGCGCAAAATACGATAAATGTAGTAATTCATCGTATTTTGCGCTTTTATGTAAACTTTTGTATTTGCAGCAATGCTTTTTTGTCAATATTGCAGACTTTTGCACTAGTGCCTCGTAAAGTATATCACTTCTAGCGCAAGCGAGGCACTAAACAGATGAAGTGCATTTTTAACACCTGAATGCTAGAAATCAGTTGTGTTAAAAAGCACTAGTATCGAAATTTTTTATATGTCAGAAAGTCATGAAGCTTTTCAAATAAAAGCCCTCCGATAAACCATACAGGAATAAAGGAAATTTTTATTAAGCCGTCAATAGAATACGGCCCTATACCATAATTCCACGGACACTTCCCTATAAGTTCTCTAAGAATCCATCCGGTTGTGTATTCTATCCCAAAAATAATTATAGTATAAACACCTCCCCTGAATACAACCGCTAAATTTCTTATACGGTCATGTACCGGTTCAAGTAGAATCATTAGGCCATATATTGGGAACATCCATATGTAGGTCCATGCACGCATAGTCAGGTCCCCAGTAAAAAGGGAGCCTAAACCTGTAAAGAGTGTCTCCGCCACCCATCCAACCAGTCCATATATAATAAATCTTTTTTTCATACAGGTATTTTCTGCATGTGCATAAAAAATAATTCGTGGCAAACTATATGTTACCACGAATCATTTTCAGCTCATCTAAATCGGGCTGTTCAAATATGAACTTCTCACCATTGCCAATCATTATAAAAGGTACACCTACTCTGCCAACCTTTTTTACTTCGTCAAATTCAGGTCTCGTATCTCTCAGCTTAAGATAGATTTTCAGATTTCTCATGCTATCTGCTATATCAATATATTCAAAGTTAATCCCATTATTTGAAAGTAACTCTTTCAAAGGTTCACAGTCCGGTCAATGCCTGCTCCCAAATACAGTAATCTTTTTCATAACAATATCTCCTTTTGATTGTCGTCTTTACTACATTATAAATGTATTTCGCCAATTATGGAATATCCAAATAAAATGGCGGTTTATTTTTAAATTGCGCCCATAGCTTGTAATACATTAATTGCAAATAGAGATAATAATACTATAATGCTATATTCTGAAGGGAAGTATTAATTTGAAAATAAAAGAAACTCTGATATGTACAAAGTGTAATGGAAACCACTTTACTGTCAAACGCGAAGCTACCTACCTATATAGCTATAATCTTGATACCCCAGAAACCGGAGCCTGGGGCAACGATCCGGAAGCACTGCCCTTTCTGTTTGACAACAGGGAACTTATGGGAAGTCATGAATACCTGCAATGTGAACAGTGCGGTGCAAAATATCCCTGCAGCCTGGATGACCGTAACAGCACAATAGATTTTACTATTCTGCAGAAAGCAATACGGGCTGACCATGTAACCAACCCTGAGTTTCTGGGCTGACAGAGTAATCCCTTATTTAACTACGTAAAAAACAGTCATGTAATAACCTAGGTATACATGGCTGTTCTTTTATTGCTTCTATACTAAAATGCGAAATTTCCATTCCGGAATACAGGCACTTTCTTACCTTCTGCTGTGATTCCGGTTATCTCAAGATCAGGCGATCCTATCATAAAATCCACATGCATAAGGGAGTTATTCACTCCAGCCCTATCCAACTCTTCTTCGGTCATATTTGCACCGTTTTCCAAACATGGATATGCCTTTCCTATTGCCAAATGGCAGGAAGCATTTTCATCAAACAGACTGTTTAAAAACAATATGCCTGATTTTGATATCGGCGAATCATTTTGAACCAGTGCGACTTCGCCAAGATAATGTGAACCCTCGTCTGTCTCAATAATGCCCTTTAAAGTATCATAGCCCTCCTTTGCAGTATAATCAACAATCCTTCCATCCTTAAAGGTCATAGAGAATTTATCGATAATGCTGCCATTGTAACTAAGTGGTTTGGTGCTTACAACCCTGCCATTGACCCCTGACTTCCTGGGTAGGGTGAATACCTCTTCCGTTGGCATATTAGCAATAAATTCAACGCCGTCTTCTGTGTATTCAGAACTTCCCACCCAAACATAGCCGTCCGGAAGTTCAATTTCTAAATCAGTACCTAAAGAGTTTTTATAATGCAGCAATTTGAAGTTGTTGGATTTCATAAAATCCATGCTTCTTTTAAGGTTGCTCTTGTGCTCATTCCATGCGGCAACAGGATCTTCCCTGTCCACTCTCACAGCCTTTAATACTTCCTCCCACAGCTTTTTTAAAGCCTCCTCCTCCGAAAGTGCCGGAAAAACCTTCTTGGCCCATGCCGCTGAAGGAACTGCCGCAATACACCAGGAATTCTTATTTCTCATAAGCCTATCCGAATATTCTTTTATAGCCGTCTGGGTAGTTTTAGTCCATTCTGCTATTCTCTCAGGGTCTACACCCTTCATTGCTTCGGGGTCGTCACTCTCAATTTTCAGAAATGCAGCACCCTGCCGGGAATAGGACACAAATAATTCCTTCTTCCATTCCGGAAACTCTTTGAAGACCTCTTTAGGGGCAAGCAAGTATCTGATTCTCGAAAATAAATCATCTGCCCAGCTAATTACTACATCCTTTGCCCCTTCCTTATAAGCAATCTCTGCTATTTCTCTGGTAAAGTAAGCGCAATCTACAGGTGAATTAATTACAAGTATTTGCCCCTTCTGAAGATTTATACCCGTCTTTATAATAAGATTGGCATACTTCTCTAACATAACCTTATTCATACCTTAACTCCCCCTTTATTATAGATTATATATGAGCTAATATATTCCAGAATTACAAATTCACACTAAATTTAATAATACCAAAATATATGGTAAAGTATCAACTACTTTTCATATGAATTAAGGAAAATGTTTATGTCTTAATTAATTCCATTCTATTAAAAAATCGGAAATCATAGGATATGTAATATTGTATATCCTATGATTTCCGAACTATGCAATGATTAATGTCTATAGGTGAATATTTTGTGCTAATTTACTTAAACCGGACGCAATTTCCTCATCTGTAAAACAGTACTTCATACTTGTAAAATTGCTTCTCAGCTTTTTAATATCTTCTTTAACATTTTTGTTTCTCAAAATGACATCGGCCATAATCTCAGCTAACTGTTCATACTCTTTCTTGCCAAAACCGAATCTTGTCATTTCGGAAACGCCAATCCTTAATGCGCCTGATGCAGTAAAGCCTTCTTCTTCCGGTGTCGCCTGATAGTTAACAATAATATTGTTGTCTTCCAGTCTGCTGGCTATCTCCGGTCCCGTACCATAACCTACTTTAACGATGACCTGGTGTGTCTCCGTATAGGATATGGATGGATCTCCCGCCACATTCAGACCTGCCTGCTTCAAGCATTTTGCAAAATATTTTGCATTTTCGACAACATTTCTCTGATACTCATCTTTAAAGTAATTCATCTCGTATGCTGCCATCAAAAGCCCCAGTAAGGTACCCAGGTGATGATTGCTGACACTCCCTGGGAAAGCCCTTGTTTCAATGGTTTCCCAAAGATCATATTTATAATCCTCTTCCTTGTAGTTTGTAGCAATGATGCCTCTTTGTGTACCGAAAAATGTCTTATGGGTAGATCCGGTTACGATTTCTGCCCCTTCAGCAAACGGATTCTGAAAGTAATCCCCTGCCAATCCAAGGACATGTGCCATATCATACATGATAGTTGTATTGATTTTCTGCTCATCAACAAAGTCTCTGATTTCCTTAACCGGCTCTTTATGCAATACCATGCTTTTTCCGAATATAATAAGCTCCGGTTTGTATTTCTCAATAAGCTTCTTTGTTTCTTCAACATCGATTTTGAAGCTGTTGTCTTTTAATACCGGGAAATTAACTATAGCTGATTTTTCGGTAACAGGGTCTTTTGCAATGAAATCATGCAAAGCACCCATAGGCTGTGCGCTCAAGTGCCCGCCTCTTATTATATGGTTGTTCAGAACATAGCCTAACCTGGATGCTTCCTTCTTTCGATTAAATCTGTTCTTGAAATCCATTACTGAGCTAAATACTGCTGTATTTGCCATCTGCCCGCTTACAACCCTTGTTTCCACTTCTGAACATTTCAGGAATTTTTTCATTTCCTCAACTAATAAGTGTTCTACTTCATCTATGAATTTTGTACCCTGATAGTAGAAAACATCATAATCATAGAAAGACTTTACTTTTTTATGTTCTGCATACCTGAAAGAAGGGTCCATGATGGACAACAATCTTACGGCACTGGAATGAGATTGCTCCGATGGTATAAGGTTGATACACTCTTCCTGCCGCCACAAATGGTTTTGAAGGCCTTTTTCAATCAGGTTCAATGCCTTTGCCCTATAGTCTGTTGGAGTATCTGTCTGATAGGTTTCTGTGTAGCCGTATATAATCGGTCTGGCAAAGGGCGGTGCATCTCCTCTCATATGATAAGGTACTATTACCGCTTTTGCTTTGCTCCCACGTATTTCAATTTCTACTTCATCATCAACCAGTACATCACTGTTTACAAGAGTTAATCCGATAGCTCTCTTGCCTTTTTCCTCTTGTATAACTGTATCCAGTCCATGCCCTTCAGTCTTAAAATAGGGCACCATTGTACCACTGGTTACGTAGCCTGTTTCCATACCGTTTTTAAATACCTTGAAGCCGCCCCTTGCTATTCCTTTATCGTTTAATGCAATGGGTCTTAACAGCCTGGGTAAATCCTTCATGTCCGAAAAATCCCTTTTCGATATTCTCTCCAGAGCTTCAAACTGTCTAAGGAGTGCTTTTCTGCCTATGTAGTCTCCTTTTGCTTCTGCAAAGCTTACGGCAAATTTGGCTAATGGAATTGAGAATATCTGTATCTCCTGTCCGTTGACATCCAGACCTAATTCATGTCCATAGAGTGGTAATCCTGCTTCCAGCCTTAAGGTATCCCTTGCGCCAAGCCCTGTCGGCATTGCGCCGTTTTCTATCAAAAGGTTCCAGATACCGGCGGCATCAGCAGCCTTGACAAACAATTCAAACCCAATTGGTTCCCCTGTATATCCTGTTTTGGCAATACTTACTTCTTTCCCACCCAATTCAATAGTATTAAGCGCATTTTTTAAAGGTTCGGTCAGGTACGGATCATTTGAGAGTTTTCCCAGAATGTTTTTTGAATCCGGCCCTTGAATGGCAATCATTGCAAGCACAGCAGACTTATTTTCGATCTGTGCGTCAAAGCGCTTGATTTCCTTATTTAAATGTTCCCAATCCTTCTCAGCATTGGATGCATTTACAACCAACACGTATTCATCTTCACAAAAACGGTAAAGATAAGCATCATCCAAAGCTCCGCCGTTTTCATTCGGAATGAGGGTATATTGAGCCTGCTTCAGATCTAAAGCCAAGGCATTGTTCGTTAAAACATATTGTAGAAACTTTACTGCTTCACAACCCTTAATAACAAATCTTCCCATATGGGAAACGTCAAATATGCCGGCTTTTTTTCGTGTATAAAGATGCTCTTCAATAATTCCGGCAGGATAATTGACAGGCATCTCCCAGCCGCCAAAGTCCACCATTGTGGCCTTTTGTTTTATATGTTCATCAAATAGTACCGTTCTTTTTAAAGTGCTCATAAATCCTCCTAGTTTAAATTTATTAAGACATACTTAATCTATCCTATATAGTGAAACCCCGCTTCACAATGCCAAAAGGAACATTTTTAATTCTTTCTGGCCGGAGCTGAATGCAGCGAAATGCCTTTAAGCCCCATAACCGCCTCTGAAAATGCCTCTCCAAGTGTGGGGTGGGCATGTATCGTTCCAATGATGTCCTCCGCCGAAAGCTTCATACCAATTGCCAATACCCCCTCATGAATGAGGTCTGATGCGTGGGGTCCCATAATATGCACACCTATTATGGTATCATTCTCGTCAGCAATAACCTTAAGCAGTCCCTCACCCTCACCCAGGGTTAAAGCTTTTCCGTTGGCCCCGAACATGAACTTTCCGGTTTTATAAGCTTCTCCTTTTGCACGGGCTTCATCTTCAGTCATACCTGCTGCAGCAATCTCCGGAAATGTAAATACACAGCTTGGTACAGCCGTTGCATTATGATGCGGCGAAAGCCCCATAATATGCTCCACAGCAGCAATACCCTGATGGGATGCCACATGTGCCAGCATTATGCCGCCCGTTACGTCGCCAATTGCATAAATATTAGATACATTGGTCTGTCCATAGCTATTTGTGGTAATACCTTTTCTATCATAAGAAACGTTGGCATTTTCAAGCTGTAAGCCTTCAATTACAGGCTTTCTTCCTGTCGCCATAAGTACTTCTTCTGCAGCTATTTTTATGTCGCCGTTTTTTGTTGAAACCAAAAGCTCCAGCTCATCTTTCTTTTCGATTTTCATAACCTTTGCCGCAGTATATATTTCAATCCCTTTTTTCTTCATCATCGGTGTTAATCTCTTACTTATGTCACTGTCCAACTGGGTCAATATACCGGGTAAAAATTCGATTACTGTAACTTTACTTCCAAAAGCATTGAATATTGAGGCAAATTCCATGCCTATAACTCCTCCGCCTACTATTGCCAGCCTTTGCGGAATATGGTCTATAGAAAGCATTCCGGTACTGTCAAAAACCCCTGGCAGGTCCGCCCCTTCAATCGGCAGCACTGCCGGTTTTGAACCTGTTGCAATAATCATATGTGCGGCAGATATGCTTTCTGTTCCGCCATCAGCTTTATTAACCGAAATACTATTGGCATCTGTAAACTGCGCATCTCCGGAAACTACAGTGATGCCATTGGTCTTCATAAGCTGTACAACGCCTCCCACCAATTGGTCAACAACCTTGCTCTTCCGGGATTGTACCTTCTCCCAGTTTATTGTAATTCCGGTATTCTCTATGCCGAATTCTTCACTGTTTTTTGTCAAATGGCATACCTCTGCACTTCTGTATAAGGCTTTTGTAGGTATGCAGCCCCAGTTCAGACAGGTGCCGCCCATCTTCTGCCGTTCCACCAGGCAGACTTTGGCGCCGAGCTGTGCTGCACGGATGGCGGCTACATATCCGCCCGGTCCGCCGCCTATGACAATTAAATCAAAGTCGTATTTTTCCATGTTTTCCCCCTACGGCTGCCATTTGAGTACCGGTGTCCTTGCCGCTTTAACTTCATCCAGCCTTCTCACCGGTGTATCATATGGTGCATTCTTGAGTATTTCAGGATTCTCTCTGGCTTCTTCTGCAATCTTTATCATTACATCTATAAAGCTGTCCATGGTTTCCAGGCTTTCAGTCTCTGTAGGCTCAATCATAATAGCACTGTCTACAATAAGCGGGAAGTAAATAGTAGGAGGATGATAACCATAATCAAGAAGTCTCTTTGCTACATCTACCGTAGATACATCATGAAAATCCTTTCCTAAGCCTCCAAGTACAAACTCATGCTTGCACACTTCATCAATAGGCAGATAATAATGCTTCTTCAATTTTTCCTTAATATAGTTAGCATTTAATACTGCCATTTTGCTTGCCTTAGTAAGACCTTCAGCACCCATAGTCAAAATATATGAGTAAGCCTTTACCATTACATTAAAGTTGCCATAGAAGCTTTTTACCTTGCCTATGGACTTTGGCTTATTATAGTTCAGTATATACTGTTCGCCGGTTTTCTCGATAACAGGCACAGGCAGGAATTCTACAAGTTTTTTGACTACCCCTACCGGTCCGCTGCCTGGTCCGCCTCCGCCATGGGGTGTTGAGAAGGTCTTATGCAAATTCAGATGTACAACATCAAACCCCATATCCCCTGGCCTTGTCATACCCATTATTGCATTCATATTAGCCCCGTCATAATAGAGAAGCCCTCCTGCATTATGAACAAGCTCTGCTATTTCCTTAATGTTCTTCTCAAAGAGACCAAGGGTGCTCGGATTTGTAAGCATAAGTCCTGCTATTTCATCATTCAGTACTGCTTTCAAGCTTTCTATATCTACTGCTCCATTTTCATGAGATTTTATTTCAACAATCTCAAACCCGGCTACTGAAGCACTTGCCGGATTGGTACCATGAGCAGAATCCGGAACTATTATCTTATTTCTTTTATGATCTCCCCGGCTCTCATGGTATGCCTTGATAATCATCATGCCTGTCAATTCGCCGTGTGCGCCTGCAGCAGGCTGCAAGGTGATTTGTTCCATTCCGGTTATTTCCGAAAGCATTTCTCCCAGTTCATACATAAGCTCGAGAGAGCCTTGGGCAGTACCGGCAGGCTGATATGGGTGCATCCCGGTAAACTCGCCTATTACTGCCATATCCTCATTTATTTTGGGGTTATATTTCATTGTGCAGGAGCCTAATGGATAAAAACCCGTATCAACACCATAGTTTTTATTTGACAAAAGTGTATAATGCCTTACAGCATCTACTTCACTGACCTCTGGAAGCTCAATACCGCTTTTGCAGAGCATCGTTTCAGGTATTATATCCTTAATTTCAAGCTCCGGTACATCACATGCAGGAAGGGAATACGCTTTTCTACCAGCTTTTGACACTTCAAAAATCAACTTATCGTAGCTTTTCATTATTTTCCCTCCTTCATACCGGCAAGAACGGAAGCCAGCTTATCAATCTCTGCTTTAGTTCTCTTTTCAGTTACACAAAATAATAAGGAATTTGTAAGTTCAGGATATTCTGATGATAAATCAAAACCGCCCAGAATTCCATGGTTTAAGAGTTCCGTGTTAACTGTTCCTGCGCTGTTTGCGCCTTTTACCGTAAACTCTTTAAAAAACGGCTTACTAAATGTCGGCTTATACTTTCCGGACTTAATTATCATATTGTAAGCATAGTGAGCCTTATTGGCACACTGCTCTGCGACTTCCTTAATGCCCTGCTTACCCATGATTGTAAGATAGACAGCCGCTGTCAATGCATTTAAAGCTTGATTTGAGCATATGTTTGAGGTTGCTTTTTCCCTTCTGATATGCTGTTCTCTTGCTTGCAATGTCAATACGAATGCACGCTTGCCGCTAACATCATCGGTTTGTCCTACTATCCTTCCCGGAAGCTTCCTCATGAACTTTGCCGTTGCTGCCATAAAGCCTAAATATGGACCGCCATAGTTTAACTGATTACCAAAAGCCTGTCCATCCCCAACAACTATATCTGCACCAAGTTCTCCAGGGCTTTTCAATATTCCTAATGATATTGGATCGTTTACGCTTACTATGAACAGAGCTTTATTCTCATGAGATATTTTCTCTATTTCCGGCAAATCTTCTATTATACCGAAAAAGTTAGGATTTTGTATTATTACTCCTGCTGTTGCAGTTGAAATTGCTGCTTTTAGCTTTTCTATATCTGTAACTCCATCTGCAGAGTCTATTTCTATAACCTCAATACCACGAAAACCCATGTATGTTTTTAAAACCTTGCGTGTTTCCGGATGTACTGTCTTCGATATGATTACAGAATTTCTTCTTGTGCTGTCACATGCCATTCTTGCCGCTTCAGCACAGGCGGTTGCCCCATCATACATTGAAGCATTGGATGCATCCATCCCTGTCAAATTAGCAATCATAGTCTGGTATTCGAAAATCACCTGCAGAGTACCCTGGCTTATCTCCGGCTGATATGGTGTATACGCCGTATAAAATTCAGATCTTCCTGTAATATGTTTTATTGCCGAGGGAATAAAGTGATCATATGCCCCAGCCCCCAAAAAGCATATAAGTTCATCCGTATTTTTATTTTTGCCTGCTATATCCTTAACGTATTTGGCAAGCTCCAGTTCAGACATTCCATTACCAAGATTAAGTTTTCTGCCAAGTCTTACATCTTTCGGAATATCCTCAAACAATTCTTCTACTGAGTTAAGTCCGATGCTTTCAAGCATCAGCTTTTCATCGTCAGCACTGTTTGGTATATATGGATACATGTTATGCCTCCTCGCTGCAGAACTTCTCGTAGGCGGCTGCATCCATCAGATTCTCCAATTCTTCCGGATTGCGCATTTCAACACAAACCATCCAGTTGCCGAAAGCATCCTGATTCACTAAAACCGGATCATCGGTAACTGCATCATTGACTTTAGTAACAACGCCTGATACCGGAAGATAAATATCCGATGCGGCTTTAACAGATTCTACAGTACCAAAGGCTTCTTCCTGCCCAAAAGATGCCCCTGCCTCCGGCAATTCAACATAAACGATGTCTCCCAATTCATGCTGTGCAAAATCCGTGATACCGACAAAGGCTTCAGAGCCTTCAACCTTAACCCATTCATGATTCTTTGTGTAATACAGTCCTTCAATTGTTTTCATTTTCTTCTCCTCCATTTACTTTTTTTGAATAAAAAAAGAATGCAAAGCAAATTAATGCCTCACATTCTCTGTTTTCTTTACCTGAGAGTATCACCGCACCTTAATACGGCTTTCCCCTTCGGTGCCTATTTAAAGGACTTTTCAGAGACCCATCCGGCAACGATACCTTTGCCTGAAAGTTTCTGTGGAGATTCGGCAGCCCCACATTGCTCCTTCGGCTATCAGAGTGAATTATAAGTATATAAATCCACTTGATATCTCTCGTTACTTTCATCTGGTCACATATAGGATTTTTGAACATATGTCAGCTATTTTAATTACTATATAACACAATAGTACATTAAAAACAATTATAATATAACACAATAGAATGTTAAAAACAATTATAATATATCACAATAGAATGTTAAATAATTATCATAGTTTCCGGCAAAACAGCAAAGAACCTGATGTCACCAAAGGAACAGCAGGTTCTTTTATTTCAATTATTTCTTTACTACCGGTATCCATACCTCACAGCGGTAATCCTCTGCACTGGCGTCACCCTCTAAATAAACCTCCAGTTCAGGTGCTTCAGCATGTTCGTAGCCTGTTGCCGGAAGCCACTCCTGGAATATCCTCTGCCATACCTTCTGTATCGCCCCAGGCATAGGTCCTATTGATGTAAATACTGCCCAGGTTGCTGCAGGTATTGTCCTTACTGTTAAGCTGCTATCGTTAATACTTCCATTATTCTCTATCGCAATCATGTAAGTCAGCTGTTCATTATCAAACTCCATATCCATGCATATGCCCAGCATTGTATTGCCCTTCGATGCAGAGCACAGCTTCTCATTTGTCCCATCGCTATGGCACTCTTTCCAGAACTCAGGAATACGTCTGAAGTTCTCCCCATCCTTGCAAGAAACCTTTATGGCCTTGCCTATTACTTCATATTCTTTTCTCTCAACTATCCTATAATCCATGTCTTTGTCTCCTTTCAATGATAAGTGGAAGGAAATCCTGGGATACGCCTTAAGATTCACCTCCGGCTCGCGCGCAGCAGAAGGTGAAATTCCATGTACCCTACGGAACGCTTTGGCAAAGGACTCTGGAGTATCATAGCCATACTTCAGTGCCACATCCAGAACTCTTGCATCTTTTGACATCACAAGCTCCTGAGCAGCCAAGGTCAGCTTCCTTTTACGCATGTATTCGGCTACAGTCATACCTGTCAGCATATGAAACATGCGTTGAAAATGAAAGGTTGAGGAATATGCTGCTTTTGCAGCTTCTTCAATATTCAACTGCTCCTCCATATGCTTTTCCATATAATCAATCGCATCCATCATTTTATCCAACCATTCCAAAGCATTCCCTCCTACATTGATATAGTAGCATGGAAAAAATAAAAATTCCTGTCATCCTGTGCTTTCATATGACAGGGTCAGTCTGATAAACTTCCTCCACTTTAAAACGGAGAACTGTCTGCAGTTTTTCGGGGGCTGTCTTTCGTGCATCGGAAATATATATTTCCCTATGAGTCTTAGATAACCTCTTCAGGTTATTGGCCCTGCAAAACTCTTCCATACTGGCAAAGGAGTGCGATTCATTGTCATAAGGACCTATATGCAGCATTTGCACACACATACCCTCTTCAATATTTCCGAACTTCAAATTTTGGGGCATAGGATGCTTTATCTTCTTTACTGTACTTTCCAAGGCGGCTTGTACTATCTCATCCGTTACAAAGTCAGGCTGTCTTATCATTATTGTATATATAAGGCTGTCCTTATCCAATATATCCAGTCCCCTTGCCTCAGGTGCCAAGTCCCAGACTCCCTCCAAGGGAAAAACGGAATATTCGAAGTACCCCTCCGGGATCACACCCTTCTTCGGCATCATTTTCACAGCATATGAGAGGGAGTATAAAACTCCTACTGCTTCTTTGAATTCTTCGCGGTTCGGATTGCCTTTACCATCAAGCATGAGAAATTTCATGGAAGGCACCATCACAATCTCAGGCTGATTCTTTGGCAGATATAGTTCTTTACTTTGCTTTTTCCATTCGTACTTCATAAAAGCGCCTCCCATCTCCCTTTGTTTGTTTCAATTTATTTTACAGGCAGCATTATCTTAGTTAAAAGCTCACTTTCAGGCACTTCTCCGGGTGAGTTATAATAGATTTCATAGGATGTGCCCAATGCTGCAAGTCCATTTTCACTTATCCACTGGCTCATCGCATCATACACCGGCACCATTTCTGCATAAGACCCTTTATACATGCACTCTGCATACTTTCCTGCAGGAATTCCGCTTGCTTTGATTTCATCTCTACCGACAAGCTGCCTCGAAACAGGAAAACCCATCTCTACATCAACGTACTCTATAAGGTGCTCCTTGTCTAAATTGTAATACGCCGTAAATGGTGCTTCTGCCGGCTGTTCCCCTATTTCATTCAGATACTGAATGATACTGCCGTATGCTTTGCCAATTTCCTGTGAAAGATTTCTCATTGCAGTAGTCTTTCTGATTGATAGTACGGGCTGCACTCCCTGCTCCTTCAACTCAATCTTATAATTCATTATTATAGCCTCCTTTAGCCTTTTTCTTTATTATAGCATTTAATATGCGACACCTGTATGTCATGTTTAAAAACCTAGTGTATTCCATCTAAAGAATACTTTCCATCTCTTTTTCAAAGCTATTACTTAATCTTTTACCCTTGACTCCTTGAAACCCATGTCCCCAAGAACTTCCCTCAGCCTTCCAAGAGAATAACCCGAGGCAATGGGCACCAGCCCAAGGAACAGCAAATAGCCTTTAAGCGCTGCGGAAGTCTTGAACAAAGTCAGCAGTATGATTAGTATCAATGCACTTACGGCTCTTCCGGTATTAAGCACCAGCTCCCTGTTGATCATATATTCTATTCTCATACTCCCTTCATGATTTTGGTCTATTACATTAAATATTGCAGAATTCAGCTGTATTAAAAAAAACGGAAGGAAGAACGCATTCATTATTATGTAGAACACCAGTGTTCCGTATACCACCTTCGCTGCTAAACCCAGCACAGCAATAAAAGAACCAATTGTGCCTATCAATATGGATAACTTCCTATGGGGCGGCCTAATCACCTTTTGCGCAAGGACATATGCTCCTGAGGATATTATTGCGCCTATAAACGTGAGTGTTCCTAATGAAAGCTCACTGTTGGTTGCCTCAATCGTCAAAATGTTTATCAGGAATACTATGATTAAATCTCTGAATCCCCAAATAGAGGCGGATGTCCTTACAATACTCCATTCCTTGCCGTTACGTGCAAAAGCTTTTCTAAAATCCAGCCTGCGCCCGTAACTCTTGCACTTTAACAGCATACTCATCAGTATTAAAATCACAAACGTGGCCAGAGTCAAGGCAAAAACCACATAGTACCCCTTCATCCCACTAAAGATACTGATTATATAAGCAGCAGGCAATGGTGAAATTGCAGCGGCTATTCCCGCATAACAGCCGTTAAATCCATTGAAGTTGTCTCTATTATTTATATGAGTAAAATCAAAGCTTAATGTATTGAAAGCAAGCCAGTAGAACCCTAGCGCCATACCGTTTATGATGCCAAGCAGGTATATATAGGATATACTTTTATTACCCAATAACAGTATCAGCATAAAGAATACCGCAAATATCAGCAGTCCGATTCTGAGCGGCCATACCCCATCCTTCTTTTTTGCCAGCATTCCAGCCAGAACAAAAGTTATGGGAATAGTAACGTATTGGATGAGATTATATAATGCTATTACTATAAAATCACTTGACTGCTTCCAGAAGAAAACATTCACGAAAATATTTGACAAACCTATGGCAAAATTAAATAGAGCACTTATAGCCAACAGAACTTTAGCCTCTTTACACATAAAGTCTTCTCCTTTACTTTTGTTACATCTTTTTAATATTTGCACAATGCTCTATTAAATCCAAATTAAATTTTAACGTTATATCCAGTTTTTGGCAACCATTTTTTGCTAAGTGTTTAAGAACTTACTACCGTTATGCCGATAGTAAGCTCTTATTTTTGTCACTATTTAATGCTTTTGCCACCCGAAGGCAAAAGCATTAAACTATTGCCTGCTGCAAGTACGCTGCATAAAGCCCCTAAAAGCTTAAATGCCGTATTCAATGAATATTTGTCCCCAAGCAGCCCTATAAGGGGAAAAACTATGATCATAAAGAAGCTGAATACCATGCTTGCAAAAGATAATATAGTAGCACGGTTTTCACTTGGAATTATCTTGTTGATATAGTCGCTCATAGCAATATACACAAACTCTTCAGTAATCATAAGCACTATAAAAAATACGAAATGGTACGAACTAAGCGCTACACCCCATAAACATGCCGCTGTAACAAAAGGAACAATAAGCAGTATGCCCTGCTCTTTTATTATTTTCTCAATTCTGTGTACCTGCGGTGCCATCAACGCGGAAGCCATATACGTAGCAGCACAGATAAGCCCGATTGCCGCCTCATTATATCCGTCACCCTTCAAATAGTTCTGAATATAAAAGAATATGCAGGTACAAAAAGTCATGATAACTTCTGTAAAAATAATCAAAAAGCTTATTCTGGGATTGTTCCTGATAACTGATATACTGTCTTTCAACTGATTTATAAAGATATTTCCTTTTTCTTCTTTGATACCTCTTCCTATGCTGGGTTCCCTGAAGCTAAAGGACTGAAGCACAGCAAGCACTCCAAAGACAATTGTTACCGCAAAGGCTGTTCCATAGCTTCTGGCTGCCAGATATCCGCCAACCAGAAACGAAATTATACCGGCAGACTGAAAAAATATTTCCTTTTTGCCGGATATTTTCATGTATTTGTCTTCTTCGCCAATTTCTTTTAAGGAATCATATATAAGGGCATCCCCTGCTCCCGACTCCAGATTATTGGATAGTGCAATGAAAATAAATGATACTGCAAACCAGAGAAAATTATCTGCAGCAAACAGTATTATGACGCTAATCAGTGAAAATATCCTCCCTGATATTCTACTTATCTTTCTTCCGAATATATCCGCTACAGCTCCTGTTGGAACCTCCATTAAAAATGAGGTTATATGGTATACAGTCTCCAAAAGCCCCAGTTGAGTAAGGCTCATACCTTTACCGGCGAGATATATCATCCATATTCCCCTGGTCAGGTCTATATTCTGAAATAATGTATATATATAATTTTTATTGATGTTTTTCTTTAACTTGGCATTATAATTCATAATGGTTATCTCTCCTCAGAAACGAATTTGAAATTTAAGCGCAAAAAACCCCTAAGTAGAAACCTTACTTAGGGGTAATAATTTGTTTTTGAATTTAGTAAAGCTCCGGCTTATCGGTTTACATAATATTTGGTTTTGGACACACTTCTCCCTATTAATCCAAAATCACCTGTAATTGCATGGGCATAAGCCAGATATTCAATTATTCTGAAATTAATGCTTGCCATTATGCTTCCTCACTTGAATTTTATAGGCTTATTATAATATATTTATCTGCCTAATTCAAGGTTATTTGAATGCCATACTTCTTATGAATTTATTATGTAGCCTTACAAAATTATATATGATATAATGGCTTGGTGCCTCGTAAAGTATATCACTTCTAAAGCAGGCGAGGCACCAAACATAGGAAGTGCGTTTTTAACACCTTAAGACTAGAAATAAGTTGTGTTAAAAAGTACTAGGTATTTAAATTTTTAAACTAAAGGGTGGTATAAGTTTTGATCAGTACAAACAATGTCAGCTTAAGGTATGGCGGACGAAAATTATTCGATGACGTTAATATAAAGTTTACACCTGGGAACTGCTATGGTCTCATAGGTGCCAACGGTGCAGGAAAATCAACATTCCTTAAAATTCTTTCCGGGGATATTGAGCCAAATACCGGAGATGTATCAGTGACTAAAGGAGAGCGGCTTGCAGTCCTAAAGCAGGATCACTTTGAATTTGACGAATTTGCAGTGTTGGAAACCGTAGTAATGGGCCATGGCAGGCTCTACTCAATAATGAAAGAAAAGGAAGAGCTCTATGCAAAGGTAGATTTCACAGATGAGGATGGAATCAAAGCCTCTGAGCTGGAGGGCGAGTTTGCAGAGCTTAACGGCTGGGAGGCTGAGTCTGAGGCTGCAACACTGCTTACCGGCTTAGGTATCATAGAAGAGTCACATAGTATAAAAATGAAGGAGCTAAATGGTTCAGATAAAGTGAAAGTGCTTCTTGCGCAGGCTTTATTTGGACATCCTAATATATTACTTCTGGATGAGCCGACCAACCACTTAGATATAAAATCAATAAGGTGGCTTGAAAACTTCCTTCTGGATTTTGAGAATACCGTAATTGTTGTATCCCATGACAGACACTTCCTGAATAAGGTTTGCACTCATATGGCTGATATAGACTTTGGCAAAATAAAAATATATACCGGCAACTACGATTTCTGGTACCAATCCAGCCAGCTTGCTCTCCAGATGGCGAGGGATAAGAACAGAAAGACTGATGAGAAAATAAAAGACCTGCAGGAGTTTATTGCACGTTTCAGCGCCAACGCTTCAAAGTCAAAACAGGCAACCTCCCGTAAGAAGATGTTGGATAAACTTACTCTGGAAGACATTCAGCCCTCCTCCAGAAAATACCCCTTTGTCGGGTTCAAGCCTGACAGAGAAGCAGGAAATGAACTTCTGACTGTTGAAAACCTCAGCAAAACTATAGATGGTAAAAGCATTCTGAGTGATATCAGCTTTAGAATCAATAAGGGTGATAAGGTTGCTTTTGTCGGCCCTGACGGAATAGCAAAAACAACACTTTTCAAAATACTGATGGGAGAGCTTCCGGCAGACAGTGGAGAATTCAAGTGGGGAGTCACTACTTCGCAGTCCTACTTTCCAAAGGATAACTCTGAATTCTTCTATGATGTGGATATGAACCTGGTGGATTGGCTGAGACAATATACGGAAGATAACGCAGAAGAGAAAACGGAAACCTTTATAAGAGGCTTTCTGGGAAGAATGCTATTCTCCGGAGAAGAAGCTCTTAAGAGTGCTAAAGTGCTGTCCGGAGGCGAAAAAGTCCGCTGTATGCTCTCTCGGATGATGCTCTCCGGCGCTAATGTGCTGCTTTTGGATGAGCCGACCAATCACCTGGATCTCGAAGCTATAACAGCAGTCAACGAAGGTCTTATAAACTTCCCGGGCACGATACTTTTTGTATCCCATGATCATCAGTTTATACAGACCCTCGCCAACAGGATAATTGAAATCACTCCTAACGGACTGATTGACAGGCAAATAAGCTATGATGAGTATCTGGATAATGAAGATATTCAAAAGCAGTTGGAAAAAATGTATCTATAACAATTTAAGCAGCCTTAATAATAGAATGGTACTAAAAGTATTATCTTATACTTTTAGTACCATTTCTCTACAAAACCTCTTTTATTCGTGAGACAAATTCCCTAACGCCTTCCGTCATAGCCTCCCTGGTTTTTGCTTCTGCAACCGTTCTTACGATAGCACTTCCTACTATTATTCCTTCGCAGCAGTTTTTGTACCTTTCGGCCATTTCAGGGCCGGATATTCCAAAGCCCAGAGCCCTCGGCAGCTTTGTGTAGTCTGATACAATATTCATATACCCATTGATATCCGTATTTATACTCTGCCTTACGCCTGTGACGCCGGCTGTTGACACGCAGTACACAAATCCCTTGCCGTTTTCCGTGATCTTTTGAATGCGGTCTTTCGAGGTAGGTGCTACAAGAGGTATCAGATAGACTCCGTATTTATCCCCTATTTCAATGATTTCCTTTCTTTCTTCTATAGGCAGATCCGGTATTATAAGGCCGTCTATTCCTGCGCTGCCCGCTTCGCTTATGAAGCTTTCCACACCGTATTTGAAAACTGAATTGTAATATACCAGAAATATGAGTGGTACTGTACTTTTCTCCCTTATTGTCTTAACTGTACCTATTATGCTTGCTATCTTTGCACCGGCTTTTAAAGCTCTCCCGGAGGAAGCCTGAATAATATCCCCATCTGCCAATGGATCGGAATAGGGTATTCCAAGCTCAATTATGTCCGCTCCGCCTTGTTCCATAGCCAGGACCAGTTCAACCGTAGCACCAAGATCAGGATCCCCTGCCGTTATGAATGGGATCATAGCTTTTCTATTTTCTTTCTTTAGCCTGTCAAACGCTGCATCTATGCGGTTCATAGCTTCACCCCCGTTATTTTTGCAATAGTATCTATATCCTTATCGCCCCTGCCTGACAGATTGATCACTATCAGTTTATCGTCTGCAAGGGTTGGCGCAAGCTTTATCGCATAGGCCAGCGCATGGGAGCTTTCAAGTGCAGGAATGATCCCTTCGGTCCGGCACAGCTCATGGAATGCCTCAAGGGCCTCGATGTCAGTAACAGAGACATACTCCGCCCTTTTACTGTCCTTAAGATATGCATGTTCGGGCCCTACTCCAGGATAATCAAGTCCGGCGGATATTGAATATACATCCATTATCTGACCTTCTTCATCCTGGAGCAGATATGTCATCATCCCGTGCAGCACACCGACAGATCCCTTCGCCATTGAGGCCGCATGTTTGCCGGTATTCAGTCCAAGACCCGCCGCTTCTACCCCTATAAGCTTTACAGCACTATCCTCTATAAAAGGATAAAACATCCCCATAGAGTTGCTGCCTCCACCTACACATGCAATTGCATAATCCGGCAGCCTACCCTCTTTCTCCAGTATCTGCTCTCTTGTCTCATCTCCGATGATCCTCTGAAAATCCCTTACCATTATAGGATATGGATGAGGGCCTACTACCGAGCCTATTATATAAAAGGTATCCTCAATACTTGCCACCCAGCTTCTGATTGCCTCACTCACCGCATCCTTCAAGGTAGCCGTGCCTGAGGTTACAGGTGTGACCTTTGCTCCCAGCACCTTCATCTTGAATACATTGAGGGACTGTCTCCTTATATCCTCTTCACCCATGAATACCTCACATTCCATACCGAACATTGCAGCTCCTGTGGCAGTTGCGACTCCATGCTGTCCTGCTCCGGTCTCGGCTATTACCTTCTTTTTCCCCATCCTTTTAGCCAGAAGTATCTGCCCCATAACATTATTTATTTTGTGGGCACCGGTATGGTTCAAGTCTTCCCTTTTAAGGTACAGCTTTGCTCCCCCCAGCTTTTTTGTAAGGTTTTCAGCATAGTACAGCGATGTTGGTCTTCCGCAGTATTCCTTAAGATAATAACGGTATTCCTCCATAAATTTTTCATCCGCTGCCGCCTTATAAAACTCCTCCTCAAGCTCTATAAGAGCATTCATTATAGTCTCCGGCACATATTGGCCTCCGAACATCCCGAATCTTCCCTTCAACTTAATCCCCTCACTTTATCTATAAATTCTCTGATTTTTTCGTAATCTTTTACTCCATCGGTCTCAACACCGCTTGAAACATCTACACCGTAAGGCCTTACTTCGGCTATGGCAGATGCAATGTTTGAAAAGTCCAGCCCTCCGGCAAGGATCATCGGTTTCTTCGGCTTATAGCCCTTAATAATATCCCAATTGAAACGCTGTCCCGACCCCGCGGAACTGCTGTCTAAAAGCAGTGCATCCACCTCATACTGATCCAGCAGTTCCAGATTCTCCGTGCTTTTTATACATACCGCCTTCCATGCTGTGATACCGCTTATGGCTTTCACATACTCCGGTGTCTCACTGCCGTGGAATTGGAGTACCCTGAGCCCCACATAAGCAGCAAGCTCCTTGGCAACTGCCATATCCTCATTTACAAAAACACCCACTGCCTGAATGTCCCTGTCCAGCTTACTGACAAGCTGCCTTGCATACTCTGCTGTTACCCGCCTTTTACTCTTTGCAAATACGAAGCCTGCATAATCGGGTTTAAGCTCGTTTACATAATCGATATCATCCATGCGCCGCAGCCCGCATATCTTAATTTTTGCCATTAAGAGTCCCCCTTTGCCTCAGCCACAAACTTCCGGATGCTATTGACATCATCAATTTTCCTCATGAAGGACTCTCCTATAAGTACCGCATTTACCCCTAAATCTCTCAGGTATCTTACATCCCGAGGAGATTTAATACCGCTTTCAGATACTACGGTGATTCCCCGGGGAATACTATGGATCAGCTCCTCAGTAGTTCCCAAATCAACATTGAAGGTTTTGAGATTCCTGTTGTTGATTCCTATTATGTCACAGCCACTGCTAAGTGCCTTATAAAGTTCTTCTTTGGTGTGAACCTCTACCAGGCAGAAAAGCCCAAGCTCCCTGGCTTTTTCATAATAACTCTTCAAATTTTTTTTAAGTACTGCAGCAATAAGAAGCACTGCATCAGCACCTATAGCCCTGGACTGATAGAGCTGATACTCGTCAATTATGAAGTCCTTTCTTAAAACCGGCTTTGAATTTACATTTTTTACTGCCGCTATATACTCATCCCGACCCTGAAAGAAGCTTCTTTCAGTAAGGACGGATACAGCATCCATACCTACCTCCCGGTATACTTCGGCTATACTTGCAGGGTCAAAGGCTTCCCTTATAATTCCTTTGGAAGGAGATGCCTTTTTTACTTCCGCAATAATCGAAATATTTTTTTTGTTTAATGCAGACTTAAAATCTCTTATAGGAGTATCCGCTATTTTCCCCTCAAAAAACTCCAGGGGTTTCAACTCCTTTTCCTGCTGCAGCTGCAGCCTTTTATTCGCAACAATATCATCCAATATCACTGGCATGCCCTCCTGTTATACGAAAGCAGCTGTTCCAGCTTATCAAAGGCCGCCCCCGAGTCAATGAGTCTGGATACGAGTTTTACTCCTTCCTTCATATCCTTTGCAACCTTACCGATATAAAGTGCTGCTGCACTGTTCAGCAATACAATATCCCGCTTGGGCCCTTTTTCACCCTTAAGTATATTCAGTATTATCTGTGCATTGCAGACCGCATCCCCGCCTGAAATGTCCTTAAGCTCTGCTTTCGGTATGCCTAATTTCTCCGTATCTATCACATAATCCACCACTATGCCGTCTTTTAGCTCACTTACAAAAGTCAAACCGGTTGTGGAAAGTTCATCCAACCCGTCTTCACCATGAACTACCATTGCCCTTTCGCAGCCCAGCTTACAAAGCACCTCAGCCATTGTATGTGTCAGTCCCTTCTCATATACTCCCAACACCTGACCCTTTGCAAAAGCCGGATTAGTTAAGGGACCGAGTATATTGAATATTGTCCTCGTACCCAGTTCCTTTCTTGTCGGGGCAACATTTTTCATGGCTGTATGGTATTTCGGTGCAAACAAGAACCCCATACCGGCTTCGTCAATGCTCATTTTTACATCATCAGGACCTATATCGATATTAAAACCCAATTCGCTAAGCACATCAGCACTTCCGCTTCTGCTGGACACCGCACGGTTGCCGTGCTTTGCGACTTTAACCCCTGCGGCGGCTGCAATTATCGCAACCACGGTCGATATATTAAAAGTCTTTGCGCCGTCACCCCCGGTGCCACAGGTGTCTATAACATAGTCAGAATCCGGCTTCAGAGGTACAGCATTGCTTCTCATGGACCGGGCACATCCGGTTATTTCCTCCGCTGTTTCCCCCTTCATCCTGAGTCCTATGAGAAAACCTCCTATCTGTGACGGGCTTGAATTCCCGCTCATTATCTCGTTCATTGCGGCTTCCGCTTCATGCTCTGCAAGACTTTCTCCCATTACAATTTTTTTAATTGCTTCCTGAAGCATTTCCTGTCACCTCCACAAAATTCCTTAATATTTCTTTCCCCTGCTCTGTAAGTATCGATTCAGGGTGAAACTGCAAGCCGTAAATCGGATGAACCTTATGCCTGAGACCCATTACCACTCCGTCCGAAGTCTCCGCAGTCACCACAAGCTCCTCTGGAAGGGTACGCCTGTCCACTACCAGCGAATGATATCGCATGACCTCAATGGGATTATTTACGCCCTTGAAAAGATGGCATCCATCGTGGTGTGCAGGGGAAGTCTTACCATGCTTTATGACTTCAGCATTTATGATATCCCCCCCATATGCATAACCGATTGCCTGATGTCCCAGGCAAATGCCGAGGATCGGTATTCTCCCTCCATACTTTCTGACCACATCTACACATATGCCTGCATTTTCCGGCCTTCCAGGCCCCGGAGACAGTACGATGCCGCTTATGTCCATTTTTTCAATATCCAGAAGTGATATCTTATCATTTCTTACAACCTCGATTTCTCCATATATCTCGCCGATGTACTGGTATAGGTTGTACGTAAATGAATCATAATTATCGATTATTAATAGCATTTAAAGCACCTCCTTCAATGCCATCGCCTTATTTAAGGTTTCCTTGTATTCCAGCTGAGGGTCTGAGTCAAATACAATCCCTGCACCCGCCTGGATATATGTCTTTTTATCCTTGTATACTATCGTACGTATCGCAATGCATGTATCCATGTTGCCATTGTATGAGAAGTACCCGACTGCCCCCCCGTAAATACCTCTTTTTATGTTCTCAAGCTCATCGATTATTTCCATAGCCCTTACCTTAGGCGCTCCCGACAGAGTACCCGCAGGAAGACATGAAGTCAGCGCATCGAAGCAGGTTATCCCCTCCATGAGCATTCCGGATACCTTTGACACTATATGCATGACATGGGAATAAAAATCCACCTCCATAAACCTTTCAACAGTTACGCTGCCGAATTTGCTTATCTTACCCACATCGTTCCTGCCGAGATCCACAAGCATGACATGCTCTGCCCGCTCCTTTTCATCAGCTATAAGTTCCTCTCTCATAGCATTGTCCTCTTTTTCATTCCTTCCCCTGCGCCTGGTACCGGCAATGGGGTTTGTAGTCACCTTGTCCCCGTACACAGTTACAAGACTTTCCGGAGATGAACCGATTATCTGGAAATCCGTAAAGTCTATATAGAAAAGATACGGGGAAGGATTTTTGGATCTAAGCCTCCTGTAAATATCAAAGGGCTCCGATTCAGTATCTGCACTCAACCGCTGCGACAATACAACCTGAAAAACATCCCCATTGACAATGTATTTCTTTGCCTTGCTTACTACACTGTAAAATTCCTCCCGGCTGAAATTCGATTGCATTTCCTTTTCTCCGCTGCTTCCGGGAAGCTTGTGTATGGCTCCGTTATTTCTGACCTTATCATTCAAGGCTTTGATCTCACTGATTATGCTTTTGTAATCCTTGTCGTCATCAGGAAATACATTGTATATTACAGATAATGTATGCCTATATCTGTCATAACAAATAAATTTTTTATAAAACATAAGATAGGCTTCCGGCAGGTTCATTTCATCAGCATTAATGTCAGGCAGCCTTTCATACTGCCTGATGACATCATATCCTACATACCCTACTGCCCCTCCGGCAAAGGGAAATTTAATCCCTTCCGGTATATAGCCGAGTTCCATGTGCTTCCTGATATAATCAAGAACCTTACCTCTAATCCTTTCCGTTATGCCACCTTTGACTGCCTCCAGCTCATCTCCGCTGCTTCGCACCGTCATATAAGGATCTGCTCCAATAAAGCAATATCTGCCTGACTCACTGCTTCCCCAAGCACTTTCCAACAGAAATTTGTTTTTACCCTCCAAGCTGTAAAAAATACCGATAGGTGTCAGTTCATCAGCGTTGGCCTCCAAAATAACAGGAAAAACCGATCCCTGGCTTTTGTATTTACCATAGTTTTCTTCTGAAATATTTACCATTGTTCCACCTCCGAAATATGTTGTATTTGTAATCTGAATCCTCCGGGATGAATTATAGCTCAAAAAAAAGAGCCGCTTCATCCTATAATGGGACGAAGTGACTCGTGGTGCCACCCATTTTAGTCCTGTACTCCATACAATAAAAAAAGCATTTCATCCTTTTCAGGACGAAATGCTATATTTCGCTGTGCCACCTGAGTACAACACTATCTCTCGCAGGTACGGATTGCTCGATACCCTGTCCTTTTAACGGCGGACTCCCGGATTCTGCTACTTGATTTCGCATGTCATCTTACAGGCCCATTCATTACCAGCTACGGCACCCGGCTCCCACTGCTCCGGACTCGCTTGAACCAAACTCCGGCAATTACTATTCCTGATCCTTGATTTTGGTCGGTATATATTTTAAACTAATTATACAAGCTTATACTATCCTTTGTCAATTTGCATTATTTTCATATTTATACAATATTTCCAACTTTGAATTTTATTATTTCCAGCTTGGAAGATACGCGCCTTTATAAGCTGTTCTGATTACTTCCGCAACTTCATCTGTCCTGAATGCATCTACAATCTTCTTGTACAACTCCTTATCCTTATCGGCTGTCCTTGCAACAATAATATTAATATATGGGTTGCCGCTGCCCTCTGTTACTGTTTCGAGATAAATTGCATCGGTCTGTGGGGATAAACCTGCATCAACTGCGTGACTGCCGTTTATTATGGCTGCTGCAACATCCGGGAGAAGACTGGAGGTCTGTGCTGCCTCTACCTCGTAAAATTCAAGCTTTATGGGATTTTCCGTAATATCGCTTACAGTAGGAACATAACCTGCACCCGGATTTACTTTAATCAAACCTGCTGACTCCAGTACCTTTAGGGAACGTCCGCCGTTTGTGGCATCATTTGGAATGGCAATTTTATCGCCTTCTTTTAATTCCTTGATGCTCTTAAGCTTTTTGGAATACAAACCAAGCGGGGCAATTATAGTTTCGCCTATTGCAGTAAGCTCCAGTCCCTTATCTTTTACCTCATTATTCAGGAATGCATAATGCTGGAATGCATTCAAATCAATTTCACCATCGGCAAGTGCCTGATTAGGTAAAGTATAATCTGCAAATTTCACAAGTTCAAGTGTAATATTTTCCTTTGCAAGAGCTTCTATGACGGGCTTCCACTGTTCATTGCTCTCACCTACAACACCAAGCTTAATAGTTACTGGCTCTGCCTTGGCAGGTGCTGAAGTAGCTTCCGGTGCCTCTGCTTTTTGAGATGAGCAGCCTGCTATGCTTATAACAAGAGTTATTGCTAATAAAATACTTACTAATTTTTTAATATTTTTCATTATTATTCCCTCCTAATGCGTTGTTTTTCTTATAATATAATTTCCAAGCGCCTGAATAGCGTTTACTATGATCAATAATATAACGACCGTTACATATGTAACATCCACTTGATTTCTCTGGTGCCCGTAGCGGATGGCAAAATCACCGAGCCCCCCGCCGCCGACTGCACCTGCCATGGCTGTCAGCCCTACCAGACTGATAAAAGTAATAGTTGTCACTCGAACGATACTCGGGATACTCTCCTTTAAATAAACTCTATAAATAATCTCCACAGGGTCGGACCCCATTGCTTGAGATGCCTCAATCAGACCGCTGTCTAACTCCGCAAGGGCAGTTTCAATTTGCCTTGTAAAAAACGGCACAGTACCGAATACAAGTGGAAGAATTGCACCTTTTGTACCGATGGCAGTTCCAACAACCGCCCTTGTCAGGGGTATGAGAGCCGCCAGCAGAATGATAAACGGAATAGAACGGAAGGTGTTTATTATTTTGTCAAGAATATTAAAAATAACCGCATTTTCCATTATGCCCCTTTTTTTTGTAACGGTGAGGGTAATTCCGAATATCATACCAAGTGCAAAGGACATTATCCCCGCTAAACCCATCATGTAAAGCGTCTGCCACAAGCTTTTGATAAGCTCAGGCACCTTGGTAACTACATTGGGCATTATAGTATTAAAGAGCTCTGCCATCATCAATCACCTCAACTTCCACCTTCTTATCCAGCAGATGCTGTATTGCTGCCTCGATGTTTTCTTCCTTACCGCTTGCGATAACCACCAGACTTCCAAGTGACGCATTCTGAATTACTTCTATATTTCCAAAAATGATATTTGCATCAATGTTGAACCTTCTGGAAACCACCGAAATTAGCGCCTCAGACGCACTCTTCCCTAAATACTTGAGCTTCAGGAGCTTCTCTCCCGGCTTAAGGTCTACAATGGGCGACTTCTCAGCAATCAATTCCTGGATTTTTTGCAGGCTGGATGTAGTTTCTATAAAGCCTTTTGTTACCTCCTGCTTTGGAGAAGAAAAAACTGAGTAAACATCTCCATCTTCTGCAATAATACCTTTTTCCATGACTGCTACTCTGCTGCAAATCTCTTTTATCACTGACATCTCGTGAGTAATAATGACTATAGTAATTCCAAGCTTGGCATTAACCTCCTTGAGAAGCTTCAAAATGGAAAGCGTTGTCTGGGGGTCCAGTGCGCTTGTCGCTTCATCGCACAGTAAAACCTTTGGGTCGGTTGCCAATGCTCTGGCTATGGCAACTCTCTGTTTCTGCCCGCCGCTTAATTGTGACGGATAGGCTGTTTCTTTATCCGAAAGATCAACCAACTGCAGCAGAGAAGTAACTTTATCACGGATCTGCTGCTTTGTCATACCGCGTCCCTTTAGCGGGTATGCAATGTTCTGGTATACGTTCCGGGACCTCATCAGGTTGAAATGCTGGAATATCATGCCTATCTTTTTCCGGCTTTGCCGCAGCTCTTTTTCTGATATCTTAGTAAGATCCTTTCCATCTACGATAACGGAACCCTCGGTCGGTCGTTCCAGTAAATTAATACACCGTACCAATGTGGACTTTCCTGCACCGCTGAATCCGATAATTCCATAGATTTCACCAGGCCTAATATGCAGGTTTACATTTTTTACTGCTTCCACATTGTTTCCTTCAGTAAAAAAAGTCTTGGAAATATTAATCAACCGGATCATCTGTTAACCTCCTGTTCCTATGAGTGTTGTAAAAAAACAAAGCCTCTTTCAAATGAAAGAGGCTAATAAAAATAACATTTTTACACTATTAATCCTCCCTCATCTTTCAGTACGATGTACTGCAGGAATTGACACCGATGCATTCGAATGAGAATGCCGGTTGTCGGGCTTCATAGGGCCAGTCCCTCCACCTCTCTGGATAAGAGTTCTATTGAATATTCAATTTTTATTATGTTAACACAAGACAAAGTATAATGTCAACCTTATTTTTATAAAAATAAATGAATAAATATTTAAAAATACTATTGACATACCCACTCTTATGCTATAAAATGAGTAAAAATCGACATTAAAATTTAAATAAATATTCAAAAAAGATTTAAGTGCAAATACGATGATCGGGACGAGTAGACCATATTCGGTTATTAGAGATGGAAATCCACCGGCTGAAAGATTTCCTTAACTTGAAGGGTTGAAAACCACCCAGGAGTTTCATTCTGAAATATTAGTAGGAACTGACGTTCGCCGCGTTAAAGCTTTAAGTGGTTTTATTACAATTTGGGTGGAACCGCGGGAGAAAATATGCTCCCGTCCCTTTAAGGGACGGGAGCTTTTTGTTTAAAGAAAAATCATATATTTGTTATTGCGATGATCGGGACGAGTAGACCATATTCGGTTATTAGAGATGGAAATCCACCGGCTGAAAGATTTCCTTAACTTGAAGGGTTGAAAACCACCCGGGAGTTTCATTCTGAAATACCAGTAGGAATTGACGTTCGCTGCGTTAAAGCTTTAAGTGGTTTATTACAATTTGGGTGGAACCGCGGGAGAAAATATGCTCCCGTCCCTTTTCCGGGACGGGAGCTTTTTGTTTAAAGAAAATTTTTGAAAGTATAGGTGGTAAAAATGGTAGAGGTCAGAGTTCCGGCTACAAGTGCAAATATGGGCCCAGGGTTTGACTGCCTGGGGATAGCTTTAAACCTATACAACCGTTTTCATATAGAAGAAAGTGAGAATGGATTGTATATAGACGGCTGTGAAGAGCCCTATAAAAACGAAAATAACCTGGTATATGTTTCAATGCAAAAATGCTTTGAAAAAATAGGATATAACCATGGTAGAAAAGGGCTAAGAATTAGTTTTGAAAGCAGCATCCCTGTTTCAAGAGGGCTCGGAAGCAGTGCGGCCTGCATATTGGGAGGAGTATTGGCAGCTAATGAAATAGGTAAAGGAAGGCTTAACAAAAATGAAATTCTGGATATTGCATCAGAGATAGAGGGGCATCCGGATAACATTGCTCCGGCACTTTTGGGCGGAATGACAGTATCTATAAAAGACGGAAAACAGGTTTATTATGAAAAAATAAAGTTACCCCAGGGCTTGAAGTTCTGTGCCATTATACCTGACTTTCAACTGTCAACCAAAGCTTCAAGGGCAGTTCTTCCGGATAGCATTCCATATAAAGACGGCGTTTACAATGTGGGAAGAGTATCTCTTATGATAGCAGCCCTTTCAAACGGGAACTTTGAATTATTAAAGCTTGCCTGCAAGGACAGGCTTCATGAGATATATAGAGGCAGCCTTATCAGAAATTATAGTGAAATAGTAGCAGAATGCAGCAGATTAGAAAGTCTTTGTGTTTTCTTAAGCGGAGCAGGCCCAACCATAATGGCTGTTTTAAAAGAAGACAATTCAGTATTTCAAAAGTATATGGAAGCTTACTTATCAAAGCTAGGTAGTAAATGGATTATAAAGGAGCTAAAATCCGATTTTGATGGAGCTTTTGTTACAAATAATAAATCAGGAGGGATATCGTGAAAAAGGTAAAAATAGCAATATTAGGACTTGGAAATGTAGGACAAGGGGTATGGAAAATACTAAATACCAATAAGAATGAGATTATAAGGAAATGCGGCTATGAAATAGAAGTTGCAAAAATACTTGTAAGGGATGCAACAAAGCCCAGAGGTGTTGAAGTCCCAAAGGGAATAATAACAACTGACGCCCGTGATATTTTTAGCGATGAAAGCATAAAAATTGTAGTTGAACTGATGGGAGGTACTGAGCCGGCAAGGGAGTATATGCTTAAAGCTATGAAATGCAAGAAGCATGTAGTAACTGCAAATAAGCTTGTTCTGGCAACCCGGGGAGAGGAGCTTTTCCAAACCGCTGATTCCGAAGGAGTGCTTTTCTATTACGAAGCCAGCGTAGGCGGAGGCATCCCCATAATCCGAGAAATAAACGAAAGCCTTACTGCAAATAAAATTGAAAAAATAGTAGGAATAATTAACGGAACCACCAATTACATTCTAAGCAAAATGACTCTGGAGGGTATGGACTTTGCCGATGCACTAAAGGAAGCTCAGGATAAAGGATATGCTGAAGCAGATCCTACTTCTGATGTAGAGGGTTTTGATGCAGCTTATAAACTGGCTATAATAG